>OKWQ01000023.1_pt1 | contig 273859 bp, 281 predicted proteins | sample 1607071 | NCBI WGS metagenome assembly OKWQ01 (sample SAMN07501039, study PRJEB24779) | human gut metagenome | reverse complement strand
ATCGCTATGGATGAAGGATTAAGATTCGCGATCAGAGAAGGTGGAAGAACTGTAGGTTCAGGAGTTGTTACTTCTATAATCGAATAGTTTTAACTTCTAGTATTAATTACTATAATTAAAAATAAATAAATATAATCATGATAAATCTCGTAAGAGTACTAAAAGCTTAAGCAAATAATTCTTTTAAATAAGAATTGAATTAACTAGTTAATATCCGTAATGGATAAGGAATAGTCTTGAAAGACTAAAAAGAATTCTAAAACAAGACATCTAATAACTGATGAGTAGTCAACGTAACACTAGGATGTTATATGGAAGTCGTGTGCACAATAAAATCTATAGAAAAAATATAGAGAGAGGGGGACGCCCAGCTCTCTATTTTTTTTACCTAATTTTATGTGTTGAAATTATATAAAACTTAGTGTAGAATAACTAAATGTAGTTACGAAAAATAATGAATTAAACGAAAGAAAACATAACATAATAATAAGTTATGTTATGAAAAAATATTAAGCAGTATTGAATGTAATTTGATGTTGAAGGATAAAATATATATGATGTATATATTTTGAGAATGACGAAATTTGCTGAAAATTTATTGAATAAATGTAAGTGATATCAAGTATTTGGCAAGAATAAAAATAAAATAAAAGTCTTGTCAAAGACAATAAAATAATGTATACTATAGAAGTTGCAATGTGGTAACAGCGATGAGGTGAGAGGTTGCCGGACTTCCGGGGGAATTCTTAACCGAGCATGTCCTAATCAAGAATTGGGCGACGGGGTCTGTGGTGTGTCTATTGTTTTCTTGAAAAATAGGAAACACTAGGAACAGTTTACAGAACATCCGCTGTTGCGCGTAAGAAGTAATAGCGTGCGATGAAAAGGAGGGAACACAATGTCAAAACAAAAAATCAGAATTAGATTAAAGGCGTTTGATCACACAATACTTGATCAATCAGCAGAGAAGATTGTTGAGACTGCTAAGAACACAGGGGCAAAGGTTGCTGGTCCAGTACCACTACCAACTGAGAAAGATGTTATAACTATCTTAAGAGCTCCACACAAATACAAAGATTCTAGAGAGCAGTTCGAAATAAGAACTCACAAGAGACTAATCGATATATTAAGTCCATCACCAAAAACTGTTGATGCTTTAATGAGATTAGACTTACCAGCAGGTGTTGATATCGAAATAAAATTATAATCGTATTTAGTTTGTAACAACTAATAGTACGGGTAATAGAAAAACTATTACTAACTATTATGATCACTAAGGTGGTCCGCTAATAAGTAGGAGGTGTATTGTAATGAAAAAAGCTATAATGGGTAAAAAATTAGGAATGACTCAAATATTCGATGAGAATAGAAAAGTAGTTCCAGTTACAGTTGTAGAAGCAGGTCCATGCGTAGTTATCCAAAAGAAAACAGTTGAGAACGATGGATACGAAGCAATAAAAGTTGGATTCGGTGATATAAGAGAAAATATCGTTAACAAGCCAAAGAAGGGTGAGTTCGATAAAGCAGGTGTTGTTGTAAGAAGACACATAAAAGAATTTAGATTAGAAGATACAAGCGCTTACGAAGTAGGAAGCGAAATCAAAGCAGAAATTTTTGCTGCTGGAGATAAGATAGATGTATCTGGTATATCTAAAGGAAAAGGATTCGCTGGTGTTATTAAGAGACACAACTTCCACAGAGGACCTATGAGCCACGGTTCAAAGTTCCACAGAGCAGTTGGTTCTATGGGAGCATCATCAGATCCATCAAGAACATTCAAAAACAAGAAAATGCCTGGACACATGGGTTGTGTTAATACAACAGTATTAAACCTTGAAATAGTAAGAGTAATACCTGAGAAGAACATAATTCTTGTTAAAGGTGGAATACCTGGACCAAACAAAGGTTTAGTAGTAATAAGAGACGCTGTTAAAGCATAAGGGAAGGAGGATGCAGAATGCCTACATTAAAAGTGTATAACACTGAGAGAAAAGAAGTTGGAGAAATCCAATTAAATGAAAGCATATTTGGTGCTGAAGTTAGCGTTGAAGCTATGCACCAAGTTGTATTAGCTCAGTTAGCTAACAAGAGACAAGGAACTCAAAGTGCTAAAACAAGAGCTGAAGTAAGAGGCGGAGGAATTAAGCCTTGGAGACAAAAAGGAACAGGAAGAGCAAGACAAGGTTCTATAAGAGCTCCACAATGGATTCACGGAGGTATCGTGTTCGCACCAAAACCACGTGATTACAGAGTTTCAGTTCCAAAGAGCATGAGAAGAACAGCTATGAAGTCAGCTTTAACTTCTAAAGTACAAGATAACGAAATGATAGTTTTAGAAAGCTTATCTTTTGAAGCTCCAAAAACTAAAGCAGTAGTTAACATGTTAAATGCTTTCGAAGCTAAGAAGACATTAATAGTAGTTGCTGAATCAAACGAGAATGTTTATAAATCAGCTAGAAACATTCCAGGTGTATCAGTAGTTCCAGTAAACAACATAAATGTTTACGATATATTAAAATATGAGAACTTAATGATCACTAAAGAAGCTGTATCAAAAATTGAGGAGGTGTATGCATAATGAAAATGACTAGTTATGATATCATAAGAAAACCTGTTATAACTGAAAAAAGTATGGCTGCTATGGCAGAAAAGAAATACACTTTCATCGTTGACATACACGCTAACAAAGTTCAAATAAAGAAAGCTGTTGAAGAAGTATTTGGAGTTAAGGTTGAAGACGTTAAAACTCTTAGAAACTTAGGAAAAGTTAAAAGAGTTGGAGTACACGTTGGTAAAAGAGCTGACTTCAAAAAAGCTGTTGTTACATTAACAGCAGACAGCAAAACTATTGAGTTCTTTGAGGGAATGCAATAATAAATCACAAAGCAAGTATTGGCGAGTAGCCAGATAAGCTAAAAAAGGAGGGAAACCTAATGGCAGTTAAAAAGTTTAACCCTACCACTCCTTCAAGAAGAAACATGACTATGGCAACATTTGAAGAAATAACTACAAATGTACCTGAGAAGTCACTTCTTGTATCAAAGAAAAAAACTGGTGGTAGAAATGCTCAAGGTAAAATAACTGTTCGTCACCACGGTGGTGGAGCGAAGCAAAAATATAGATTAATAGATTTCAAGAGAACTAAGGATGGTATCCCAGCGAAAGTTGCAACTATCGAGTACGATCCAAACAGATCTGCTTACATAGCATTAGTTGTATATGCTGACGGTGAGAAGAGATACATCATAGCTCCAGTTGGATTAAAAGTTGGTGATACTGTAGTATCTGGACCAGATGCTGATATCAAAGTTGGAAACACTCTTCCAATAGCTAACATCCCAGTTGGTACTATAGTTCACAACATCGAGCTTCAAGTTGGAAAAGGTGCTCAATTAGTTAGATCTGCAGGATCTTCAGCTCAATTAATGGCTAAAGAATCAGATTACGCTCAATTAAGATTACCTTCAGGTGAAGTTAGATACATCAGAGTTAACTGCAGAGCTACTATAGGAACAGTTTCTAACTTAACACACGAAATTGTTAACATAGGTAAAGCAGGAAGAAAGAGACACATGGGTATCAGACCTACAGTTAGAGGTTCTGTTATGAACCCTAATGACCACCCACACGGAGGTGGAGAAGGTAGATCTCCAATCGGTCACGCTAGCCCACGTACTCCATGGGGTAAACCAGCTCTTGGATACAAAACTAGAAAGACTAAGAAATACTCTGATAAGTTTATTGTTAAGAAAAGAAATAGCAAGTAATTAGAAGAGAATAGATTTCTCTTCTGATTATAAGTAGTTTGCATGAAGGGAGGCCACTATAAGTGAGTAGATCAGTAAAAAAAGGACCTTTTGTAAAAGAATCTCTTCTTAAGAAGATAGAAGAAATGAATAAAGCAGGCGAGAAGAAAGTTGTTAAGACTTGGTCAAGAAGTTCTACAATTTTTCCACAAATGATAGGACACACAATCGCTGTACATGACGGAAGAAAGCACGTTCCAGTATATGTTCAAGAAGACATGGTTGGACACAAGCTTGGAGAGTTCGCTTTAACTAGAACTTTCAAAGGTCATATTGCTAAGGAAAAATCAAGTAGAATGAGATAGTACGGGAAGGAGGAAGTTATCAATGGAAGCTAAAGCTATAGCTAAATATGTAAGAATGTCTCCTATGAAAGTTGGGATTGTTCTTGATCTTATAAGAGATAAAAATGTAAATGAAGCTTTCGCTATATTACAATATACTCCAAAAGATGCAGCTGTTGTAGTAAACAAATTATTAAAATCAGCTGTTGCGAATGCAGAAAACAACTTTAATTTAGATAGAAACAGACTATATGTTGCAGAGGCTCACACTGGTGCAGGTCCAACATTAAAGAGATTCAGACCACACGCTCAAGGAAGAGCATTCAGAATATTAAAGAGAACTAGCCATATAACTATTATAGTTAAAGAAAGAGCTTAAAAAGGAGGGAAATAGAGTGGGTCAAAAAGTACATCCACACGGCCTAAGAGTTGGTGTTATCAAGGATTGGGACGCTAAATGGTATGCAGATAAGAAAAACTTTGCAGATAACTTAGTTGAAGATAATGCTATCAGAGAATACTTAAAGAAAAAGTTATTCACTGCTGGTATATCAAAAATTGAGATAGAGAGAGCAGCTAAAAGAGTTAAGATTAACATATACACTGCTAAACCAGGAATGGTTATCGGAAAAGGCGGTCAAGGTATAGAAGAGCTTAAAGTTGCATTAAAGAATGTTGTTGGAGATAAATATGTTTTAATAAACATAGTTGAAGTAAAACAACCAGAAAACAATGCACAATTAATGGCTGAAAACATAGCAGCTCAACTTGAAAAGAGAATATCTTTCAGAAGAGCTATGAAACAAACAATTCAAAGAGCTATGAGAACAGGTGTTAAAGGAGTTAAGACTGCATGTTCAGGAAGATTAGGCGGAGCTGAAATCGCTAGAACAGAGCAGTACCATGAAGGAACTATTCCACTACAAACATTAAGAGCTGATATAGATTATGGTTTCACTGAAGCAAACACAATCTATGGTAAAATCGGAGTTAAAGTTTGGGTGTATAAGGGTGAAGTTCTTCCAGCTAAGAAAGTTCAAAAGGAAGAATCAAACTCATAATAACGTGTAAGGAAGGAGGAATTTGACATGTTAATGCCTAAAAGAGTTAAACATCGTAAGGTACAACGTGGTAGAATGAAAGGTAAAGCTACAAGAGGTAACTTCATTGCTTATGGAGACTTCGCTTTACAAGCAACTGAGTGCGGTTGGATTACAAGCAACCAAATCGAATCTGCCAGAATAGCTATAAATAGATACGTTAAAAGAGGAGGAAAGGTTTGGATAAAAATCTTCCCTGACAAACCAGTAACTGAGAAACCAGCAGAGACTCGTATGGGATCTGGTAAAGGTTCACCAGAATATTGGGTAGCAGTAGTTAAACCAGGTAGAGTATTATTCGAAATATCTGGAGTATCTGAGGAAGCTGCTAGAGAAGCAATGAGACTTGCATCTCACAAATTACCTGTAACAACTAAATTTGTTACTAGAAGAGATTTTGAGGAAATGGGTGGTGAAATCAATGAAGGCTAATGAATTAAAAGAATTGAGACAAAGTACTGCTCAAGATTTAAAAGCAAAATTATCTGATCTTAAATCAGAATTATTTAACCTAAGATTTCAGTTAGCTACAGGACAGTTAGAAAACCCAATGAGAATTAAACAGGTTAAAAAGTCTATAGCCCAAATTAAGACCATCCTTAGAGAAGAAGAATTAAGGGCTTGCGAACAGTAATACTGAAAGGAGGTTCATCTTGTGGAGAGAGCATATAGAAAAACAAGAATAGGTAGAGTTGTATCTGACAAAATGGATAAAACAATCGTAGTTGCGGTTGAAACTAAAGTTAGACATCCACTTTACGGTAAAACAGTTAATAGAACAACTAAATTCAAGGCTCATGATGAGAATAATGAAGCAAAAGTTAACGATAGAGTATTAATAATGGAAACAAGACCACTATCTAAAGATAAGAGATGGAGACTTGTTGAAATCATGGAAAGAGCTAAATAGTTAACTGAAAGGAGGGTATTTACATGATACAACAACAGACATTATTAAAAGTAGCGGATAACTCTGGTGCTAAAGAGATAATGTGTATTAGAGTACTTGGTGGTTCCAAAAGAAAATGGGGAAACATCGGAGACGTAATTGTTGCTAGCGTTAAAAGTGCAACACCAGGTGGAGTTGTTAAAAAAGGTGACGTAGTAAAAGCAGTTATTGTTAGATCAGTTAAAGGTTTAAGAAGAGCAGACGGGACTTATATCAGATTTGATGAGAACGCAGCTGTTATTATAAAAGACGATAAAAATCCAAGAGGAACTCGTATCTTCGGACCTGTTGCTAGGGAGCTAAGAGATAAAGAATACAACAAAATATTATCATTAGCACCTGAAGTACTATAGGATAGGGGGTAGCAGAAATGAAAGTACATGTTAGAAAGAAAGACACTGTAATGGTTATCTCTGGAAAAGATAAAGGTAAAACTGGAGAAGTTTTAGCTGTTTATCCTAAGACTGGAAAAGTTGTTGTTGCTGGCGTTAACGTAGTAACAAAACATCAAAAACCAAACAGACAAAATATGCAAGGTGGAATAGTTAACTTTGAGGCAGCTATAAACAGCTCAAAAGTTATGCTATACTGCGATAAATGTAAGAACGTAACTAGAATAAGCAATAAAGTACTTGAAGACGGTACTAAAGTAAGAGTTTGCAAGAAGTGCGGAGAAACATTTTAATTCGCGAAAGGAGGTATAACAAATGGTTGCAAGACTACAAGAGAAATATAATAATGAAGTAGTTCAAGCTATGATGGATAAGTTCGGATACAAAAATATCATGGAAGTACCAAAGCTTGAAAAGATAGTTATAAACATGGGTGTTGGAGAAGCAAAAGATAACGCGAAAGTGTTAGACGCTGCTGTAAGCGACATGGAATTAATTACTGGACAGAAAGCTGTTTTAACTAGAGCTAAGAATTCAGTAGCTAACTTTAAGATAAGAGAAAATATGGCTATTGGTTGCAAAGTTACATTAAGAAAAGAGAAAATGTTCCAATTTGCGGACAAATTAATGAACATAGCATTACCAAGAGTTAGAGACTTCAGAGGCGTACCTACAAAATCATTCGATGGAAGAGGTAACTATGCTCTAGGAATAAAAGAGCAAACAATATTCCCTGAAATAGAATATGACAAGATTGATAAAGTAAGAGGAATGGATATAATATTTGTAACTACTGCAAAGACAGACGAGGAAGCAAGAGAATTATTAAGATTCCTTGGAATGCCATTTGCTCAATAAAAGGAGGGAATGACTTGGCACGTAAAGCTATTATAGAAAAGTGGAAAAAAGAACCTAAATACTCAACTAGAGCTTACTCTAGATGCAGATTATGTGGAAGACCACACTCTGTCTTAAAGAAATTTGGTATTTGCCGTATATGTTTCAGAGAACTTGCATACAAAGGACAAATTCCTGGATGTAAAAAGGCGAGCTGGTAATACACAGATCATTTGAAAGGAGGCAAAAAATAATGAATATGACTGATCCGATAGCAGATTTGCTAACACGTATAAGAAATGCAAATATTGTTAGACATGAAATAGTAGAAGTACCTTCTTCAACAATAAAGAAATCTATAGCAAACATAATGCTAGAAGAAGGATACCTTAAAAATATAGAAGAGTATCAAGATGGTAATGTTTCAATGTTAAGATTAAGCATGAAATATGGTCAAAACAAAGAAAGAGTTATCACTGGACTTAAGAGAATATCTAAGCCTGGCCTAAGAGTTTACTCTGGTAAAGAGGACATTCCTAAAGTATTAAACGGACTAGGAGTTGCAATAATATCAACTTCTAAAGGTTTAGTAACTGATAGAGAAGCAAGAAAATTAGGATTAGGTGGAGAGGTTATCTGCTACATCTGGTAGTATATGAACAAGGAGGTGCGATTATGTCAAGAGTAGGAAGACTTCCAATAGCTATACCAGCAGGTGTAACTGTTACAGTAACACCAGACAACGTTGTTACAGTTAAGGGACCAAAAGGTGAATTAACTAAAGCGATGTCTAAAGAGATAAGCATAGCTATAGAAGAAAATCAAGTGGTTGTTACAAGACCAAGCGACGTGAAAGAACATAGAGCTCTACACGGATTAACTAGAGCATTAATAAACAACATGGTAGTAGGAGTAACTAATGGATTTGCTAAGACATTACAATTAATTGGTGTTGGTTATAGAGCAACAGCTAAAGGTAAAGGCTTAACATTAAACTTAGGATTCTCACATCCAGTTGAAATAGAAGCAGTAGAAGGAATTACATTTGAACTTCCAGATTCTACAACAGTAGTAGTAAGAGGAATCGACAAGGAATTAGTTGGTGCGGTTGCAGCTGACATAAGAACTTGGAGAAAACCTGAGCCTTATAAAGGAAAAGGTATTAAGTACTCTGACGAAGTTATCAGACGTAAAGAAGGTAAGACTGGTAAATAATAGCTATTAGGAAAGGAGAGAATTTCATGTTCAATAAAGCTGATAGAAAACTATCAAGAGCTAAGCGTCACTTAAGAGTTCGTAAGAAAATTACTGGAACTGCTGAAAGACCAAGACTTGCAGTATTCAGAAGTGAAAAGAATATATACGCTCAAATAATTGATGACGTAGCTGGAAGAACATTAGTTGCTGCATCTAGCTTAGATAAAGAATTTGCTGGAAAAGCTGGAAGTAACAAAGAAGCTGCTAAATTAGTAGGAGAATCAGTTGCTAAAAAAGCTATCGCAGCAGGAATAACTGAAATAGTATTCGACAGAGGTGGTTATGTATACCACGGAAGAGTACAAATGCTTGCTGAAGGCGCAAGAGAAGCAGGACTTAAATTCTAAAAAAAGGAGGTATACACATGAGAATAGATCCTAGCACACTTGATCTTAAAGAGAAAGTTGTACACATAAATAGAGTTGCTAAGGTTGTTAAAGGTGGTAGAAACTTCAGATTCAGCGCACTAGTAGTTGTTGGTGACGAAAACGGACACGTTGGTGTTGGAATGGGTAAGTCTATCGAAATACCTGAAGCAATCAGAAAAGGTATCGAAGATGCTAAAAAGAACATCGTTAAAGTTGAATTAGCAGGAACTACAGTTCCTCATACAATCGATGGTAAATTCGGAACTGGTACTGTTCACATAATGCCAGCTTCTGAAGGTACAGGAGTTATCGCTGGAGGTCCAGCAAGAGCAGTACTTGAGCTTGCAGGATTAAAGGACGTTAGAGCTAAATCATTAGGTTCAAACAACCCAAGAAACATGGTTAGCGCTACAATAGATGGATTATCAAGACTAAGAACAGCAGAGCAAGTTGCAAAACTAAGAGGCAAAACTGTTGAAGAGATACTAGGATAGGAGGGGAATACCTTGGCTAAAGTTAAAATAACATTAGTAAAGAGTTTAATTGGTAGAAAGAAAGATCACATTGCTACTGTTGAGGCTCTTGGATTAAGAAAAATAGGAAAAACTGTTGAGCACGAGGAGACTCCTCAGATCAGAGGCATGATAAATAAAGTTAGTTATCTACTTAAAGTAGAAGAAGCTTAGACTAAGGAGGTGTAAATTATGAGACTTCATGAGTTAAGACCTGCAGAAGGTGCTAAAAAATCTCCTAAAAGAATCGGTAGAGGTGCTGGTTCAGGTTGGGGTAAAACAGCTGGAAAAGGTCAAAAAGGACAAAACTCAAGATCAGGCGGTGGAGTAAGACCTGGATTTGAGGGAGGCCAAATGCCTTTATACAGAAGATTACCTAAGAGAGGTTTCACAAATATATTCGCTAAAGAATATACTTGTATAAATGTAGATAGACTTAACATATTCGAAGATGGCACAGAAGTTACTCCAGAGTTACTTCGTGAAATGGGTATGGCTAAGAGAGTAAACGATGGGATAAAGATTCTTGGAAATGGAAACATTGAAAAGAAATTAACTGTTAAAGCTAATAAAATTTCCAAGGCTGCAGCAGAAAAGATAGAAGCAGCAGGAGGAAAAGTTGAGGTGATATAAAATGTTATCAACCCTACGAAATGCTTGGAGAGTCCCAGAGTTAAGAAGAAGAATACTATTTACTTTAATGATAGTAGCGATTTTTAGGATGGGAATCTTTATTCCAGTACCAGGCGTAGATGCTAGTAAAGTTGCTACTTTAGTTGGAGATTCAGGATCATTATTGAGCTTTTATGATATGATAGCAGGAGGTGCCTTCAGTAAATTTAGTATATTTGCTCTAGGAGTTACACCATACATTAATGCTTCGATTATAATTCAATTGCTAACAGTAGCAATTCCATACTTAGAAGAACTTTCTAAAGAAGGTCAAGATGGCAGAAAGAAAATTCAAAACTATACAAAGTATGCAGCAATGGTATTTGCACTAATACAAGGATATGCATCTTATGTATTAATCAAAAATTCAGGAGCCATTTTAATAGATGGTACTTTTGGATTACTACTAATACTTTTAACAATGATTACAGGTACAATGTTATTAGTTTGGATAGGCGAGCAAATCTCAACTCGAGGAATTGGAAGTGGAGTTTCGGTAATTATATTTGTTAATATAATTTCGTCACTGCCAACTACAGGTTATCAAATAGCAGGACTTCTTCAATCAAATAGAGTTAGCTTAGTAGAGGTTGTAATATTCGTAGCAGTAGCTTTAGCTTTATTAGTAACAGTAGTTGTTATAAACTTAGCAGAAAGAAGAATTCCAGTTCAGTATGCAGGAAAGGCAGTAGGAAGAAAAGTTGTGAAGAGCCAATCATCTCACATTCCAATTAGCTTAAACTCTTCTGGAGTTATGGCTATCATCTTTGGTATGTCAGTGATGCAATTCCCAACGGTTATTGCTCAAATATGGCCTAATTCTTCCTTCGCTAAATTTGTTACAAGTAGCCCTTGGAGCATATTCCAACAGAATACATTGAAATATGTAGTAGCATATTTCTTACTAATATTATTCTTTGCTTGGTTCTATACTATAATTACTTTCAAGCCAGATGAGATGGCTGAAAATATGAATAAATCATCAGGATTTATTCCAGGTATTAGACCAGGAGAGAAAACAGCAGCATACTTAGAAAAGATATTAACTAGAATATCACTTTTAGGTGGAACCTTTGCAGCTATTATAGCAGTAGTTCCTATACTTGCAGCTATATTCACAAATTTTCAAGGCATTTCATTCGGTGGAACTAGTTTGTTAATTTTAGTAGGAGTATCATTAGATACTATGAAACAATTAGAATCTCAACTGGTAATGAGACACTATGAAGGGTTCCTTAAATAAAATACTTAGTTGGAGTTGATACTAGTGAAGATTGTTTTATTAGGTCCTCCTGGAGCCGGTAAAGGAACACAGGCAAAGTCAATCTCTAATAAATACTCTGTACCACATATATCTACAGGAGATATTTTTAGATACAATATTTCTAATGGAACTCCATTAGGCATTGAAGCTAAAAAATACTTAGATAAGGGTCATTTAGTACCAGATGAATTAACCATCGACATTATAAAAGACAGGTTAAAACAGGATGACTGTAAAAACGGTTTTTTACTAGATGGCTACCCAAGAACTGTTAATCAAGCAGAAGCCTTAGAAACTTTACTTGAAGGCCTAGGTACAAAACTTGACACAGCTCTACTAATAAAGGTTCCAAAGAGTTTTATTATAGATAGAATGACAGGAAGACGTGTATGTAAAGCTTGCGGAGCAAGTTATCATGTTCAGTTTAATCCTACTAAAACAGAGGGCGTATGCGACCTTTGTGGAGGAGAAACTTATCAAAGAGCAGATGATAATGAAGCTACAGTAAGCGAAAGACTTGAAATATATGATGCACAAACACAACCGTTAATAGAGTATTATTCAAATAAGAATCTTTTAACGGAAGTTGATGGCACTCAAACTATTGAAAAAGTTTTTGAAGATATCGTAGATATCTTAGGAGCGTAAAATAGTTATGAAAGTTAAGAGTGACACAGAACTAGAATATATGAGAAGTGCTGGTAAGGTTGTTGCCGAAACCCTAGCAATGATAGAGAAGGTAATTAAACCTGGAATAACAACAGGTGAACTTGATAGACTTGCAGAAGAATTTATCAGATCACAGGGTGCTATTCCATCCTTCAAAGGATATGGAGGTTTTCCAGGATCCTTATGCACATCAGTTAATGAGGTTGTAATACATGGTATTCCTGGTAACAGGGTGCTTGTTGAAGGAGATATTATAAGCGTTGATTGTGGAGCTATACTTAATGGCTATCACGGAGATGCTGCACGAACTTTTCCAGTAGGGTGTATTTCTAAAGAAGCACAACATTTAATAAATGTCACTAAAGAATCTTTCTTTAAGGGCATTGAAAAGGCCGTAGTAGGAAATAGACTTACTGATATATCAGCTGCGATACAAAAGTATGCTGAAAGCTATGGATATTCTGTGGTTAGGGATTTTGTTGGACACGGTATAGGAACTTCTATGCATGAAGATCCGCAGGTTCCTAATTACGGCACTGCTGGCCGGGGCCCTAAGTTAGTACACGGTGTAGTACTTGCAATTGAACCTATGATAAATATGGGAAATTATAAAGTTAAAATCATGCCAGATGGTTGGACTGTAGTAACTACTGATGGAAAGTTATCTGCCCATTATGAAAATACTATAGCAATAACTAATTCTGGAGTAGAAATACTAACTTTGAGCTAATGAGGTGACTAGCGTGGATGAGCATAACCTTTTGGGAAAGGTAGTACATTCAAAATCAGGAAGAGATAAAGGAAAATACTTTATCATAATTGGTATAATAGACGCTGAGTATGTCTATATTTCAGATGGAGACCTTAGAAAAATTGAAAAGCCTAAGAAAAAGAAACTTAAGCATTTAGGATTCACAAATCTTATGGCTGACGAGATTAGAGAAGCTATCCTATCTGATGGAAGGATCAGCAATTCTAAGATACGTAAATTTTTGCAGGTTGAAGATATAATAGAGGAGGTTTGATTACCCTTATGTCAAAAGATGATATAATCGAAATGCAAGGTGTGGTAATAGATACATTACCTAATGCAACATTTCAAGTTGAATTAGAGAGTGGACACAAGATACTTGCTCATATTTCTGGAAAATTAAGAATGAATTTTATTAGAATTTTACCAGGCGATAAGGTTACAGTAGAACTTTCTCCATATGATTTGACTCGTGGGAGAATAACTTGGAGAGATAAGTAATAAGGAGGGTTAGCTATGAAAGTAAGACCATCAGTTAAACCTATATGTGAAAAATGTAAAGTTATAAAAAGAAAAGGAAGAGTAATGGTTATCTGTGAAAATCCTAAACATAAACAAAAACAAGGTTAATAGATAATAAAGTGAGTAGAAATACTTAGGAGGTGTAGATCGTAGATGGCAAGAATAGCAGGTGTTGACTTACCAAAAGAGAAAAGAGTTGAAGTAGGTCTAACTTATATATACGGTATCGGATTACCAAAATCTCAAGAAATACTTGCAGCTACAGGAATAAATCCGGACACAAGAATTAAGGATTTAACTGAAGATGAAGTAAATGCTATAAGAGATTATGTAAACAAAAACCTAGAGGTTGAAGGTGACCTAAGAAGAAAAATAGCTCTAGACATCAAGAGACTTAAAGATGTTGGATGCTACAGAGGAATGAGACATAGAAAAGGACTTCCAGTTAGAGGTCAAAAGACTAAAACTAACGCAAGAACAAGAAAAGGTCCTAAGAAGACTATGGCAGGTAAGAAGAAATAGTAAGGAGGGAATATCATGGCTCAAAAGAAAGTTAGAAGTAGAAGAAAAAAAGAGAGAAAAAATGTTGAGCACGGTGCTGCACACATTAAATCTACTTTCAATAATTCCATCGTTACGCTTACTGATGCAGCAGGAAATGCATTATCATGGGCAAGTGCTGGTGGATTAGGATTTAGAGGATCAAGAAAAAGTACTCCATTCGCAGCTCAAATGGCAGCAGAAACTGCAGCTAAAGCAGCAATGGAACACGGCTTAAAGAGTATTGAAGTTTACGTAAAAGGACCAGGAGCTGGTAGAGAAGCAGCAATCAGATCTCTTCAAGCAGCTGGATTAGAGGTTACTTTAATAAAAGACGTAACTCCAATTCCACACAATGGTTGTAGACCACCAAAAAGAAGAAGAGTTTAATTAACAGGAGGTGTAATTAATGGCAAGATATACTGGAGCTAAATGCAGACTTTGTAGAAGAGAAGGTCTAAAGCTTAACCTTAAAGGTGACAGATGTTTCACTGAGAAATGTGCTTTCGCTAGAAGAGGTTATGCACCAGGTCAACACGGACAAAGCAGAAAGAAAATGTCAAACTATGGAACTCAATTAAGAGAAAAGCAAAAAGCTAAGAGAATCTATGGAGTTCTAGAAGGACAATTTAGAAAATACTATGAGAAAGCTGAAAAGCAAAGAGGAATCACAGGTGAAAACCTATTAAGATTACTAGAATTAAGATTAGACAACGTTGTTTACAGATTAGGATACGGAAGCTCAAGAGTTGAGGCTAGACAATTAGTAAACCACGGACACTTCTTAGTTAATGGTAAAAAAGTTGATATTGCATCATACACAGTTAAAGCTGGAGATGTTGTATCAGTAAGAGAAAAAAGCAGATCTTCTGAGAAATTCAAAGTATTTGCTGAAAATCCAAAAACATTACCAAATTGGTTAGAAGGAAATGTTGAATCATTTGAAGGTAAAGTAGTAGCTCTACCTGCAAGAGAAGACATAGACGTTCCTGTTAACGAAACATTAATCGTAGAGTTATACAGCAAGTAGTCAATAATGTAATCAGTTGCCCTCGATATATTAAAACCACTAAATTTAGAAGGAGGGTTATATATGTTAGAAATAGAAAAGCCAAAAATAGAATGTGTTGAAACCGCTGAAAATGGTACATATGGCAAATTTGTTGTTGAACCATTAGAAAGAGGTTATGGAATAACTTTAGGTAATGCATTAAGAAGAATTCTTCTTTCTTCACTACCTGGAGTTGCTGCTAATTCGATTAAAATTGATGGTGTACTACATGAATTTTCAACAATTCATGGAGTTAAAGAAGATGTTTCAGAGTTAATCCTTAATATAAAAGGATTAGCCCTTAAAATGTCTGGAGAAGGCCAAAGAACAATTTATATTGATGCTGAAGGCCCTGGCGTTGTTACTGGTGCAGATATAAAAACTGACAGTGACGTAGAAGTTATAAGCAAAGATCTTCATATTGCTACACTTGATGAGGGTGGTAAGCTATATATGGAGATTAATATAAGTAATGGTAGAGGTTATGTTTCTCAAAACAAGAACAAAACTGATGACAAACCATTATCTACTATTCCAGTAGATTCTATCTATACTCCAGTTAAAAGAGTTAACTTCACAGTTGAAAATACTAGAGTAGGACAAATCACAGATTACGATAAATTAACTATAGAAATTTGGACTAATGGAACAATTAGACCTGATGAAGCGATTGGTTTATCAGCTAAGATTCTTATCGAACACTTCAAATTATTCATGACATTAACTGATCATGCAGATAATGTTGAAATCATGATAGAAAAAGAAGAAGATAAGAAAGAAAAAGTCCTAGAGATGACTATAGAAGAACTTGATTTATCTGTTAGAAGCTTTAACTGCTTAAAGAGAGCTGGTATAAACACAGTTCAAGAATTAACAGAGAAATCAATGGATGACATGATGAAGGTGAGAAACCTAGGTAAGAAATCTCTTGAAGAGGTTGAGCAAAAGCTTGAAGGCTTAGGATTAAATTTCAAACCTAGCGAAGAGTAAGGAGGTATAGATATGGCACAGCAACGTAAGTTAGGACGTCCAACTGATCAGAGAATAGCAATGCTTAGAGCTCTTACTACTAGCTTTTTAAAGCACGGTAGAATTGAAACTACTGAAGCTAGAGCTAAAGAAACTAAGAGATTAGCAGAAAAAATGATCACTCTTGCTAAAAGAGGAGATCTTCATGCTAGAAGACAAGTACTTGCATTTATTACAGAAGAGGACGTTGTTAAGAACTTGTTTGATAACGTAGCTCCAAAATACGCTGAGAGAAATGGTGGATACACTAGAATCTTAAAGATGGGCCCAAGAAGAGGCGACGGAGCAGAGGTTGTAATATTAGAATTAGTATAATAACTCAAGGGGATTAAGTAAGGCTAACTTAGTCCCCGTTTTGTTATATCATTTTAACTTTAAGTAGGAACTCTCTAATGGAGGGATGGTAGATGAAGACTAATAATAACTTAAAAGACGATCAAATAATAATGGATAAAAAAACTAATAAAATGGTACCAGAAATCATTAGTGAAAACTTAAAATTTTGTTATCCACCAGATAGTGAAGGCAATATTAAGGTTGCCATTGATGGGGTTGATATAACTATAAATAAAGGTGAATTTGTAGTTGTATTAGGTCACAATGGTTCAGGTAAATCTACTTTTGCTAAGCATATAAATGGATTATTAGTACCTACTGAGGGAAAAGTAATTGTGGCTGGCTATGATACCAGTGTAGATGAGAATATATGGGAAGTTAGAAGCAAAGCAGGAATGGTATTCCAAAATCCAGATAACCAAATTGTTGCAACTATTGTTGAGGAAGATGTAGCTTTTGGACCAGAGAATTTAGGGGTTGAGCCTAAGGAAATAAGAAAAAGAGTTGATGAAGCCCTTGAAAGAGTTAACATGTCTGAATATAAAAAGCATGGACCACATCTTTTATCAGGTGGACAAAAGCAGAGAGTCGCTATAGCTGGGATACTAGCAATGATGCCTGAATGTATAGTACTTGATGAACCAACAGCAATGTTAGATCCTTCAGGAAGAAAAGAGGTTGTAGAAACTATCCTTGATTTAAATAAAAATCACGGAATAACTATAGTATTTATAACTCACTTTATGGAAGAAGCAGTTAAAGCTGATAGAATCTATGTTATGGATCAAGGTAAAGTAATTGTAGATGGAACACCAAGAGAAGTATTTAAAAATGTGGAGATAATGAAGAACTTAGGTTTAGATGTACCACAGATGACAGAATTGGCTTATGAATTAAGTAAATCAGGTGTTAATATTAAAACAGATGTATTAACTATAGATGAGATGGTGAATGAATTATGTCAATTAAAATAGAAAATTTAACTCACATATATATGCAGGGAACTCCTTTTGAAAAGACTGCTTTAGATAAGGTATCTATAGATATAAATGATGGAGAATTTGTAGCTTTAATTGGTCACACAGGCTCAGGAAAATCAACTTTAATTCAACATATGAATGGATTATTGAAACCAAGCAGTGGAAGAATAGTTGTTGATGGTGTAGATATCACAGCAGAAGGAGTTAAACTTACAGACATAAGAAAAAAAGTAGGATTAGTTTTTCAATATGCGGAGTATCAGTTGTTTGAAGAAACTATAGAAGCTGATATAATGTTTGGTCCTAGAAATCTTGGATTAACTGAAGACGAAATTTTATCTAGAACTAAAAAGGCTATGGAAATGGTAGGTCTTGATTATGAGACTTATAAAAATAAATCTCCATTCGATATAAGTGGAGGACAAAAGAGAAGAGTAGCAATAGCAGGGGTTGTTGCTATGGAGCCAAAGGTTCTTATATTAGATGAGCCTACAGCTGGGTTAGACCCAAAGGGAAGAGACGAAATATTAGGAGAACTTCAGAAGCTACACAAGGCATATAATATGACTATTATCCTTGTATCTCATAGTATGGAGGATGTTGCTAAGGTAGCAGATAAAATCTTTGTTATGGATGAAGGTAAGTGTGTTTTAAATGGAACACCTAAAGAAGTATTTAAAGAAGTTGAGACTTTAGAAAAAGTTGGTCTTGGAGTACCTCAGGTTACATATCTTATGAGAGAATTAAATAAAATTGGATTTAAGTTACCTGATGATATTTTTACATTAGAACAAGCAAAAAAAGAGCTGCTTAAGATAATAGGAAAGCAATAAGCTCCTTTTACACAGCTTTGGAGGAGTAAAGATGATTAAAGATATTACAATAGGACAATATATACCAGGGGATTCATTCGTTCATAAGTTAGATGCCAGAGTAAAGATATTACTTTCTATATTATTTATAGTCGATCTATTTTTAATAAATGACTTCACAGGTTATATTGTAATTTTTGCATTTGTATTTTTGGCTATTAAGATCTCTAAGATAAAATTTAAATATATTTATAAGGGATTAAAGCCTATTTTTATATTAATGTTAATAACGGCTCTATTTAATCTATTCCTTACAAGAGGAACAGGAGAGCCTCTATTTCAATGGTGGATTATAAAGATATATGCAGAAGGTATAAGAACCGCTGTATTTATGGTATTAAGGCTTATATTCCTTATTATAGGGACTTCTTTATTAACCCTTACTACTTCACCAATTGAATTGACAGATGGTATAGAAAAGCTTTTAGGGCCATTTAAAAAGATTGGAGTACCAGCTCATGAACTTGCCATGATGATGACTATAGCATTAAGATTTATTCCAACACTTATGGATGAAACAGACAAGATAATGAAGGCTCAAAAGGCAAGAGGAGCAGACTTTGAAACAGGAAGTATTATAAAAAGAGCTAAAAGTTTAATTCCACTTTTAGTACCTCTATTTATAAGTTCATTTAGACGTGCCGATGAACTTGCAATGGCAATGGAAGCTAGATGTTATAGAGGTGGAACTGGAAGAACTAGAATGAAAATCCTTAAGGTTACATCTAAGGATTATGTAGCAACAGCAGTCATGTTTGGATTAACAGGAATAATTATAGCTATGAGAATTTGGCTATAATTGAGGAAGATGATATTTATGAGAAATATTAAGTTAACACTAGAATATGATGGAACTAATTATTTAGGATGGCAGAAGCAGCCTAAAGGAATTACTGTTCAAGGAGCTGTTGAAGAAGCTCTAAGTAAATTAACGAAAGAAGAAGCAAGCATCATTGGATGCAGCAGGACAGACAGCAAGGTTCATGCTAAGAGATATGTATGTAATTTCACGACTAAAAGCAGGATTCCAGCGGAAAGTTTTCGGGAAGCATTGAATTTTCATCTTCCAGAGGATATTGCAGTTATAGATTCAGCAGAGGTAGATGAATCATTTCATGCTAGATACAACTGTGTAGGAAAGATGTATTCTTATACTATTGTGAATACGAAAAGCAGGATGCCCATGTGCAGAAATTTTGCATATCATGTTAAGCATGAATTAAATATAGATAGAATGAAAGAAGCAGCAGAATTTTTTGTTGGTACTCATGATTTTGAAGCTTTTAGAAATTTAGGAAGCTCAGTGAAAACCACAGTAAGAACAATAACTAAATTAGAAGTTGTGCAAGAAAATGAATATATAAAAATTTATATAGCTGCTGATGGATTTTTATATAATATGGTAAGAATTATAGTAGGAACATTAATTGATGTTGGAATTGGCAAAAAAGAGCCGTCTGATATTAAAATAATACTGGAAAGCAAAGAACGCAAAAGAGCGGGAAAAACTTGTCCACCACAAGGGTTGTGCTTATTTGAAGTTTATTATTAATAATAATAAAATGTGTTGACACACCCGGTAAATTGTATTATAATAAATTTTGTTCGTATAATTCGTATAGAATAATGATGAAATAAAATTTGTGAGTAAGATCCAATGGCCCCGGATCTTTATCATATATTATTATTTGTTAAAAATCAGGGAGGTAATCAAATGAAATCATACTTAGCTAAACCAGGCGAAATTCAAAAAAAATGGTATGTTGTTGACGTTGAAGGAATGACTTTAGGTAGAGCAGCAAGCCAAATCGCTTCTATATTAAGAGGTAAAAATAAACCAGAATTTACTCCAAACGTTGATTGTGGAGATTACGTAATAGTTGTTAACGCAGAGAAAATCGTTTTAACAGGTAAGAAATTAGATCAAAAAATGTTAAGACATCACTCTTTATATCCAGGCGGATTAAAAGAGACACCTTACAGAGAAGCTTTAGCTAAAAAGCCAGAGTTCGTTTTCGAAGAAGCTGTAAGAAGAATGCTTCCAAAAGGAGTTCTTGGAAGACAAATGGCTAAGAAGCTAACTGTTTACAGAGGAGCAGAGCACAATAACCACGCTCAAAAACCAGAAGTATTAGAGTTAAAATACTAATAAATAGTATTATTGTAAGGAGGAATAAACAATGGCAAAAGTTCAACATTTTGGAACAGGTAGAAGAAAGAAATCAGTTGCTAGAGTAAGACTTGTACCAGGCGAAGGTAAAGTTGTAATAAATAAAAGAGATATGGATAACTACTTTGGATTAGATACTTTAAAATATGTAGTTAACCAACCATTAGTTTTAACTGGAACTAAAGATAAATTCGACGTTTTAGTTAATGTTCACGGTGGTGGATACACAGGTCAAGCTGGAGCTATCAGACACGGAATCTCTAGAGCTTTATTAAAAGCTGACGAGAGCTTAAGACCAGAACTTAAAAAAGCTGGATTCTTAACAAGAGACCCAAGAATGAAAGAAAGAAAGAAATACGGTCTTAAGAAAGCTAGAAGAGCTTCTCAGTTCTCTAAGAGATAATATTTCGATCAGAAACATATTTATACAAACCTTGGAATTTTATGGTTCCAAGGTTTTTTTATATTTTTGTATTATATTTTAGTTTTTGAAGATAATATATACAAGCATAGTTAACTTCTAGGATTAAGTTAGTTATGCTAAAAGATGTAATACCGTGAATGGGTTACGAATACTTAGGAAAGAAGGAAATCAATTATGACTAGAATAATTGCCACTAAAAGAGATGAAGAGGATAGAATTATTGCTTATCAAACAGAAGATGGGAAAGTACTAGATCATAACCAGTGCTTGGCTGGAATTAAGTCAGGAGAAATTGAAGGACTTCAAACCTTCACCAATAGAGCAGGTGAAGAAAGTATAAAGAGTAAAAGAGGCGAAGATAACTATTCATTAAAAGATTTGCCACAAATATAAATTAAACACAAAGGCTATGTGCTTTAGCACATAGCCTTTGTGTTTAATTCAATACTAATAAACGTGCTTAATAATTATATAAAAATAAATAGTTAGTTGGAAACCATAGTACATACAACGTGTTGGTAATTAAAGTATAAAATGGATAATACATGTGATAAAATTATACATAGGCTGTAATAAATTTGGGGGTGATACAATGAGAATTGCAATTTGTGATGATGAAGCAGTACAAAGAGAGCTAATATCAAAATGTGTAAGGTTATATTTTAATGAGAAGCACAGTAATGTGCATATAGAGGAATATGAAAGTGCAGAGCAGTTTTTATTTAACTATAATTGTGATTTTGATATTGTATTACTAGATATTCAGATGCCTGGTATGAATGGAATAACACTTGCAAGGGAACTTCGAAAAAGTAATGAGGAATTAGCAATTATATTTATAACAGGTATGAGTGACTATATTTTTGAGGGATTTGCAGTAAAGGCAATTAATTATTTGATAAAGCCCTTTGATGAAGCAAAACTAAGGCTTTGTATAGATAAAGCAGTTGAGGAATGCAGTAAACAGGAGAAATATTTGGTGATAAAAGTGGACAAGGAGTTAATAAAGATAAGCCAGAGAAGAATTATTAGAGTAGAAAGCCAAGGACATTATGTAAATATAATTACACTGGATGAACGATATAGAGTTAAGAAAAGCATGAAGGAAATGGAGCTTGAACTTCAAGACTATAAGTTCTTTAAAATGAGTCGAAGTGATTTGGTAAATATGTATAGTGTGGAGAAGATTACATCAAAGGAAGTTGTGCTAATAAATGGTGATAAGATTTTAATTCCAAAAGGAAAACATAGTGACATTAGTGAGGCTTTTATGGATTGTCACTTTAGAAGGGAGCAATTTAAATGATAGTTTCAAGTATAGTATTTATACTAGAAGCAGTAATATCTATGCTATGGATGTTTCCTATTGTTAAGGAAAGAAAAAGTCAGATAGTTTTTAGCCTTATTTTGTTAATTACTTTAATACTTATAAATTACTTTAATATAGAAATTTTGGGCTTGGGAATAATTCTAGTATTACTAGGTATATATTTTTTATTTTATGCTAGAGAATATGAGTATTTTATTTTATATAACTTGCAGCAATTAGGAGTATTCATAGGAATAATTATAATATTGTCTTTAAATAATCAGGAAGGATTTCTTGAGTTATTACCAATTTTATTTTTTCCAACAATGTATCTTATTCAGGTATGGTTAAAGGCAAGGAGAAGCAAGGGAGTTTTCTTAGGAATCATATTTTTTTCCGGAATATTTTTTTATTTGGGAAGTATAGGATATAGAGTTTTGATGGTGTTTTCTTCTTTTATATTTATTATTTTTGTTGAATCAACTTATAGTGGGTTATCAAAGAATTTTGTGAAAAGTACAAAGGAATTTCAAAATCATGTTATGCTACATCATTATGAGGAGGTAAAGTCTATATATCTTAATATGCGTGGCTGGAGACATGATTATCATAATCATATTCAAAGTATGAAGGCAATTCTTGCATTGGAGCATTATGATAAATTGGGAGATTATTTAGGAGAATTAGAAGCTGATTTATCACAAGTTGATAACTTGGTTAAGAGTGGTAATTTAATGGTGGATGCTATATTGAATTCCAAGTTATCCTTAGCAAAGAGAAATGATATTAAGGTAACCTGTAAAGTTATAGTTCCAGAAAATATTAGGATATCAGACATAGATATTTGTGTTATATTAGGTAATTTGTTAGATAATGCTCTTGAAGCTTGCAAACAAATAGAAAAGGAAAAGAGATTTATTCGTATATATGGGGATATTGTACAGAGTCAATTTTATTTTTCAGTTCTTAACTCTGCAATAGAAGAGCTTAACTTTAATCAGAGGAATTATATAAGTGAAAAGCGTGGAGAACATGGACATGGCATAAGGAGAGTTAAATTAACAGTTGATAAATATGAAGGATATATAAAGTTAAGAAATGAGCCAGGTGTTTTTGTGAGTGAGGTTATGATATCAATTTAATAGGAGAACCTTTTGTGAACGAAAAAAGCCCTTTCGTGAACAAAAGGTCTTTTTAAAATAGAAATTTTTTATAATAAGGTAGATAAGGTATTAATTATAGTTAGGAGGACCATAGTTATGATCAATAGAGAAGATGCAAGGAAGAAATATCCACTCTGGAAAAACATGTGGCAGGCACTTTTAGATATGAAGCTTGCAGGAAACAGATATTATATCTATTTGTTTTTAGATATAGTTATACAGATTTTAGTTCCTTTTTTTATGGTACTTATTCCAGCAGGAGTAGTTGAGCTTTTACAAAGGAGAGTTACTCTTTCATCATTATTATTTAGTATAGCCCTTTGGATAGGTGGAATTTTAATTTTGAATTTAATTAGAACCTATGTTCATGAAAAACTAAATAATATAAGTATGGTTCTAACGGATGTACAGTATTCTCGTAAAATTCAGTACAAGGTAATGAATTGTGATTTAAAGCAGCTTGAAGGAGAAACGGAAAGAGAAAGATTGTACGAGGCAATGGGAACTCTTAGAGGCGGAGATGGGACAGGAAAGTTATCAGGGGTTATAGGTCTATATATGTATGGTATAGCTTTAATAGTTAATGTGGGAGGAGTCTTATTATATGCTTCATTAGTAGGTAGCCTTAATCCATTAATATTGCTTATTTTGATTCTAACATCGGTGATTAATTACTATGTAAAGTCACGTGCTATTAAATATCAGTTCAAGAATATGGGTAAATTTTGGGATAATAACGGTAGGTTTTGGTATTTAAAGATGGAATCTATTAATACCGAAAAGACAAAGGATATCCGAATGTATAATATGCATGATTGGTTTGATAAAGCATTACATGAGAATACGGAGGAGGCAACAGGTTACTTTGATGATATACATACTCATCATTTTTATGGAAATGTTGTAATAAAATTAGTGGCTATTCTTCGTGATAGTTTTGCATATGGATTTTTAATATATCAGTTAATAAAAGGTAATATGGATATAACTCAGTTTATTGCCTATCTAGGAATCGTAACAGGTTTTGGAGTTTGGATTAGCGAAATTGTTAATAGCTACACTTATTTGAAGAAAATTAATGATGGTATTGCACTATTTTATGATTATGTAAATGATGTTAAGGATATTGAAGTTATTAATAAAAGCTATAAAGGTGAAGATGTGAAGCCTAGAGAAGATGTAAATATGAAAAAAAGTAAAAAGGCATACAATACATGTAACTCTATTGTATTTGAAGATGTAACCTTTGGATATGGTGATAAGATGATTTTTGAGCATTTCAATTTAAGCTTAAAAGCCGGTGAGAAGCTGGCATTAGTGGGTGTAAATGGCGCAGGTAAAACTACATTAATGAAGTTGTTATGTGGATTATATCCTTTAAATGGAGGAAGAATTCTTATAAATGGACAGGACATTTCAAAGATGAGCAGGGAGGAATGTTATAAGTCTATATCAATACTATTTCAAGATGTTAATGTACTGCCATTCACTATAGGAAAGAATGTGGCATGCGCTTGGACTAAAGAAGAAATGGAGACTATAGATAATTATGATGAAGAAAATTTAGCAGGTATTGCATTTGAAAAAGTAGATAGGGCAGCTTTTAAAAATAATGATTATGAAGAAGATAAAATAATAGATTGTCTGCAAAAAGCAAAGCTTTTGGATAAGATTAAATCTCTTCCAAGGGGAATCAAGACACCACTTACACAGGTTTTAGATGCGGAGGGCATTCGTTTATCTGGTGGAGAAACCCAAAGACTTATGCTGGCTCGTGCCTTATATAAGGAAGCACCCATATTGATTCTTGATGAACCTACAGCGGCATTAGACCCAATTGCAGAAAGTGAGCTTTATGAGGAGTATGCAAGGTTATGTGAAAATAAGATATCTGTATTTATTTCTCATAGACTTAGCTCTACTCGCTTTTGTGACAGAATTATATTTTTAGAGCATGGAAAGATTGTAGAAGAAGGAACACATGAAAATTTGATGAGTAAGAATGGAAGCTATGCATCAATGTATCAAATACAATCTCATTATTATCAAAAGGAGTTGGAGAGAGATGAAGCTGGAGTTTAAGAAAGGAAAAGAAAACTATAGACTGCTAAAGATGATTCACTCTTTAGATAGAAACTTAATTTCAATTGACATTTTAGGTGCAATACTAAAGGGTGGTGAACCATTTATTCCAATTATAGGGAGTGCATATATTATTGATTCCTTGTTAGAGAAGAACTGGAGGCAAGCTATTATCTATGTATTTATAATGATTCTTATAACAGGAATTATTGGAGTAATAGCAAGTTATATTGAAAAGATAAAAGATGTTAAGAGTATGACTATTAACCGATTATGTAATATTAGTATCTTATTAAAGGCTATTTCCCTTGATTATGCTACTTTTGAAGATAAAAAGAATCTCGAAGAATTTCAGGCTGCAGATTATAATGTGGGGAGAAATGGAGGATTTGGACAGTACATGTTATATTTTTCAGATTTATTAACTGGAATAATAGGTTTTTTAGTAGCTATAATTTTATTGATAAAGCTTTGCTTATTAGAAGTTAAGGGAGAAGGAATATTAAACCTTATTACATCTCGAATAGGTTCCATAATATTAATGGCTATAATGATCGTGACTTTAGCAATTGTATATTTCAAATTGTCTAAGAATATTAATAAAAAGAATTTAAATATGTATAAAGAAATGATGGATGTAAATCAAAAAATGGAGTTTATGACATATAGATTACCTATAGATAAGGAGTATGCGAAGGAAATACGACTTTACAATATGCAGGGTATGATATATCGTGAGTGGAAAAAGCTATCTATAGAAATAATAGGTTTTTATCAAGGATTTTGGAAGGCAACGAGAAGATTTTTAATGACTACGTCATTTTTAAGTGATTTTGTATTATTATCAGCCTATATGTTTGTTGGACTTAAAACCTTTGTAGGAGCTGTAACTATAGGAGCTTTTACTCAGTATGTTGGGGCTGTAAGACAGATGAATACCTCTCTAAGAACTATAGTGGAAGCGATAAATAAAATCAATTTATGTCAATCATATCTTTCCTTCTATACAGATTTTTTAGATAAAAAGAATAAGCTAGATACAGGTTCATTACCAGTGGAAAGACGCAGAGATAATGAATATGAAATTGAATTTCATAATGTAAGTTTTAAGTATCCAGGCAGTGAAGAGTATATATTAAAGAATGTTTCAGTTAAGTTAGACATGAAGAATAAATTTGCTATAGTTGGCCGTAATGGAGCCGGTAAAACTACTTTTATAAAATTACTATGTAGATTTTATGATGTAACTGAGGGCTCAATTACTTTGAATGGTGTAGATATTCGAAAATATGATTATCAGGAGTATCTAAATATTTTTGCATCGGTATTTCAAGATTTCTCTTTATTCTCGATTCCTGTAAAGGAGAATGTAGCTTCTAGTGAGAAGGTTGATGAAGAGCGAATATGGAAGGTTTTAGAATGTGCTGGGGTTAAGGATAGAGTTGAAAAGATGGGTAGTAAACTAGACACTAGGTTATACCATGAGATGGGAGAGGGAGAAGATATATCTGGGGGAGAGGCACAGAAAATTGCAATTGCAAGAGCTTTATATAAGAATGCTCCCTTTGTAATTTTAGATGAACCTACAGCAGCTCTTGACCCGATCAGCGAATATGAGATATATTCTAGGTTCAATGAAATGGTTAATGATAAAACGAGCATTTATATTTCTCATAGGATGAGTAGCTGCCGCTTCTGTGATGATATTTTAGTTTTTGATCAAGGTATGATATTACAAAGAGGAAACCATGAATCATTGATGAAAGATATTAATAATGTATATGCAAAGTTATGGCATGCTCAGGCTAAATATTATGCAGAAGCTTAAGAAAAACATAAAAAACTAGTAGTTAATATAAGTAAGGTTATTAGGAATAACTCTCTAGAAAACTCTTGAGGGTTATTTTAATTTAAGAAAACTACAAGTTTAGATGTAAAAATTAAGTGAAATATTTAAGCAGCTTATTAAAGAAAGAAATAATATATTATAATATAAGTATATAAGCGTTAATATTTTCAAAGAAACAAATGTGGGGGAATTAGTATGTCACAAGTTACAAAGCGAGCTTTAGAGGCTTCGTTGAAGAATATGCTTTTTAAGAAGCCTTTAGATAAAATTACAATAAACGATATTACCGATGATTGCGGGATGAATAGAATGACTTTTTATTATCATTTTAAGGATATATATGATTTAGTAGAGTGGTCCTGTGAGGAAGATGCTTCAAGAGCCTTAAATGGTAAAAAGACTTACGATACTTGGCAGCAGGGATTGCTTCAAATTTTTAATGCTGTGTTAGATAATAAACCTTTTATTATGAATGTTTATCGTTCAGTGAGCAGAGAGCAAGTAGAGCTGTATTTATATAAGATTACATATAAGCTACTGATAGATGTTGTAGAAGATCAGGCACAGGGGATGAAGGTTAAAGAAGTTGATAAGAAGTTTATTGCTAATTTTTATAAATTTGCCTTTGTTGGTTTAATGTTAGATTGGATTAAAGACGATATGAGGGAAAAGCCGGAGGATATAGTGGAGAGATTGAGTTTATTGATAGAAGGGGATGTTGCAAAAGCTTTAGATAAATATAGAACAGATAAAATTCATCATAATGAATAAAATGATAAAAATATAAACAATAAAAGCTAGTTGATTAAAGTTTAATCAACTAGCTTTTATTGTTTATAGAAGTTATTTTTGACGAGAGTAATATATAGATAAGGAGATAATTTGATTGAAAAATGGAGGTAGATTTTATGTATTATTCAAGTGGAAATTATGAGGCATTTGCTCGTCCAGAGAAGCCAGAAGACGTGGAACATAAATCAGCATATATTATTGGCTCAGGGTTGGCAGCTTTAACTGCAGCTTGTTATTTAGTTAGAGATGGTCAAATGAATGGAGAGCGAGTTCATATATTAGAAAAGGAGCCTATCCCAGGAGGAGCTTGTGATGGATATCTATATGAAAATTTAGGATATGTTATGCGTGGTGGTAGAGAAATGGACAACCACTTTGAAGTTATGTGGGACTTGTTCCGTTCAATCCCATCTATCGAAACTGAAGGTGTAAGTGTACTTGATGAGTATTATTGGCTAAATAAAAAAGATCCTAATTATTCACTTATGAGAGCAACAACAAATCGTGGTGAGGATGCCCATACAGATGGAAAGTTTGGATTATCAGACAAAGGTGCAATGGAGATTATGGAATTATTCTTTACACCAGATGAGAAGCTTTATGACAAGCGTATTACAGATGTATTTGATGATGAGGTTTTAAACTCAAACTTCTGGTTATATTGGAGGACTATGTTTGCTTTTGAAAACTGGCATAGTGCTTTAGAGATGAAGCTATATATTAAGAGATTTATACATCACATAGGTGGCCTTCCAGATTTTAAAGCTCTTAGATTTACAAAGTATAATCAATATGAATCAATGATTCTTCCAATGATAAAATATTTAGAGTCTTATAATGTTAAGTTTCATTACAATACTAAAGTTGTTAATGTTGAATTTGATATTAAGGGAGCTAAAAAACAAGCTTCAAGGATAGAGATAATAGCAGAAGGAAAAACAGATTATATTGATTTAACAGAGAATGATTTAATTTTTATAACTAATGGGGGTTGTGTTGAAAATTCAAGTTTAGGTAGTCAACATGCACCAGCACCATTTAATAAGGAAATTAAAGCAGGTGGAGGCTGGGATATGTGGCGTAAGATTGCAGCTCAAGATTCTGCCTTTGGTAACCCGGATAAATTCTGTTATGATCCAGAGAAAAGTAATTGGATGTCAGCTACTGTAACTACATTAGATGATAGAATACCACCATATGTAGAAAATATCTGTAAGAGAAATCCTTTTAGTGGCGGTGTTGTAACAGGAGGTATTGTAACAGTAAAGGATTCAAACTGGCTTCTTAGCTGGACCTTCAATCGTCAGCCACAATTCCGTTCACAGCCAGATGGTCAGTTAGTTGGATGGGTTTATGGATTATTTAGTGATAAACCAGGAAATTTTATTAAAAAGACTATGAGAGAATGTACAGGTAAGGAAATCTGTATGGAATGGTTATATCATCTTGGAGTACCAGTAGATCAAATAGAGGATATGGCAGAGAATAGTGCTAATACAATTCCATGTATGATGCCATACATTACAGCTTTCTTTATGCCACGTAGTGCTGGTGATAGACCATCTGTAGTACCAGAAGGAGCTGTTAACTTTGCTTTCTTAGGTCAATTTGCAGAAACCAAGAGAGATACTATATTTACTACCGAATATTCAATGCGTACAGGAATGGAAGCTGTATATACCTTATTAAATATTGATAGAGGTGTACCAGAGGTTTGGGGAAGTGTATTTGATATTCGTGATTTATTAAATGCAACAGTTCAGTTAAGAGATGGAAAGAAAATAACAGAAATGCACTTAGGAATTAAAGAAAAATTAGCCTTAAAGGAAGTTCTAAAGAAAATTCAAGGAACAGATATCGAAAAATTATTAAAGGAATATAATGTTATTTAAGCTAAGATCCCTCAGATTATTCTGGGGGATTTTTTATATAGTTTTAGGGATATTAAAAATTGAAATGCTAATGTTAAATTCATGTTAAAAAAGTTAAATTAACTTAACTTATGAGATGAATATAGTGTATTATTAATAGGGAATTTTAAGGACTTAACAATATATTTATATTTTTTATGAAGGCCCAGGAGGTAAATTAATGGACACTTTATTTACAATTATTAATCTTTTAGGTGGACTTGGATTATTCCTATATGGTATGAACATGATGGGAGATGGTCTTGAGAATGCTGCGGGGGACAAGCTAAAAGGCATCTTCGATAAGCTAACATCTAATCCTATTAAGGGTGTAATTACAGGAACAATTGTAACTGCGATTATTCAAAGCAGTAGTGCTACTACAGTTATGGTGGTTGGTTTTGTAAATGCAGGATTAATGAATTTATATCAAGCTGCAGCTGTAATAATGGGAGCTAACATTGGAACTACAATTACAGCTCAATTAATAACATTTAAGTTTAATAATTTTGCACCTATATTCTTAGCAATTGGTGCTTGCATGGTTTTATTTACAAAGAAGAGAAAAGTTAAAGAAATAGGAAACATTGTACTAGGATTTGGAATATTATTCTTAGGACTAAACTTAATGTCTAGCTCTATGGCGCCGCTTAAGGAATCAGATATATTTAATAATTTGATATTAAGCTTAGAAGGGCGTACAATTCTTGGAGTTCTTATTGGAACTATTATGACTGCAGTACTTCAAAGTTCTTCAGCGTCAACAGGAATACTAGTAGCTTTAGCTCAAGCTGGAACTCTTCCATTATCAGTGGCTATTCCAATACTATTGGGAAATAATATTGGAACCTGTGTAACAGCATTAATATCAAGTATAGGAACTTCTAGAACTGCTAAAAAAGCTGCACTATTGCATTTAACGATAAAAATAATAGGGACGATAATATTCTTAATAATTCCTATGTCTATAGTTACAGGAATGGTATTAGCAATTAGTCCAACAGGTGGAGATGCTGCTGTTGCTAAACAAATTGCTAATGCTCATACGTTATTTAATGTAGTTAATACAATTATTTTATTACCATTTATTAAACACTTAGTAGCATTTGTAAATAAGCTTCTTCCAGGGGAGGATGAAAAAGATGTAGCTGGATTAATGTATGTAGACGATAGATTACTTGAAACACCAGCAATTGCATTTGGACAAACTACAAATGAAATAATTAGAATGGCAGAAAAAGCAAGAGAAAATTTAGAACTTTCCATGACTGCTTTTGAAAATGCGGATGAACAATTAATAGAAAAAGTTTATGAAAATGAGAAGATAATTAATATTCTTAACCATGATATAACAAGATTTTTAGTTAAGCTTTCGAATTCAGAACTAAGTGAAGAGCAAAAGAACTGTGTAGGTGCATACTTCCATGTAGTAAATGACATAGAACGTATAGGAGACCACGCTGAAAATATCGCAGATTTAACTAGTGAAAGAATATCAAAGGAGCTTAAAATATCTGAAGAAGCCCTTGAAGAATTAAAGAACATGTTTAATTATACTACTAATGCATTAGAAATGAGCATTGATTGTTTTAAAGAATATGATAATGTAAAGGTAGAAAAAGTAAGTGAACTTGAAGATAGAATAGATGTTTTAGAAAAGGATTTACGTATGTCACATATAAGAAGATTAAATTCAGGTAAATGTGATGCAGTAGTAGGTGCTGTATTCTTAGATTTAATAAGTAACTTAGAGAGAGTCGGAGACCACTCAATGAATATAGCTGGAATGATAGCCAGCTAGTAATCAATATACATAACATAATACTGAGTTAAAAAACAAACTTCAAAGCTGGAGTTTGTTTTTTATTATGCAGATAAGGTATTTGTAAGGCATTTGACCGTAAACTTATATTCTAAATTATAATAGTTATATAAATTAGAAAAAACACTACTAAATTTCATAATTAGTGAATAGATATAAATACGTAATAATGTTAAGGATGGGGAGTACAATAGGAAATAAAGTAAAAAATAAAAAACTAATAAGCATTGTTTCAGTAATTGTTCTATGCTTTATATGCATGTCATTAATTAATGTTAATCATGCAGTAACAACATATAATGAGCTGAAAGAACAGGAAGCAGGAGAAAAAATAGTTCTTATAGATGCTGGTCACGGGGGGATCGATGGCGGAGCATTGTCTAAGGATGGAACTCCTGAAAAGGACATTAATTTAAATATTGGTATTCTTTTAGGTGCCAATTTGAAGAGTATGGGATATAAAGTGGAGTATACTAGGACGGAAGATACAGGTTTATATACAGAGGGTAAATCTGTTAGAGAAAAGAAAATAGAAGACTTAAATAATAGAGTAAAGCTAAAGAAAGAAACTAATTGTGATGTGTTTGTCAGTATTCATCTTAATACATTTCCACAGGCAAGCTGCAAAGGAGCTCAAGTTTGGTATTCTAATTATTCAGGAAGTCAGGAATTAGGCACACTAGTTCAAAGCACCTTAAAGGAAAAGCTAGACCCTAATAATAAAAGGGAGGCTAAGGCAGCGGGAACTCAATATAAGGTTCTAAGAGACAATGATGAAATGACTGGAATTATAGTTGAGTGTGGATTTTTAAGTAATCAAGAGGAATGTGAAATGTTAAAAACAGAGGATTACCAGATGAAAATTGCAGATGCATTGGCAGAAGCTATAAATAATTATTTAAAATAAAGAGAAATAGAGAAAGATAGAGGAAAATAGAGGGAAATGGAGAAAGAAACCTACTTTTGTAAAACAAAGTAGGTTTTTTATAAATTTTGGATATATTCTTTGTTGCAAATTACTATACCCTATGTTACTATAAGGAAGGATTGGATTAATCCATTAATCCAATTTTGAAGGGGGTGCAGCATTGAACATTAAAATTAATAGAAATAATAGAATACCTCTTTATATTCAAGTGAAAAAACAGATTATATATCTTATAAAAGATGGCTCACTAAGAGTTGGAACAAAGATGCCAACAGAAAGAGAATTAGCAAAAGAATTAGGCATTAGTAGAAACACTATAAGCTCAGCTTATAATGAGTTAGAAGCTAAAGGTGTATTAAAGTCTATTAGGGGCCGAGGGACTTTTGTGGCAGAAGAAGTATTGTCATGGAAGACTGATGAAGGAGCTCATAAGGTATACAAGCTAATAGACATAGCTTTAGAGGAAGCGATAGAGTGTGGCATCGAGTCAGAGGACTTTCTAGACTTAGTAATTAGCAGAGTAAGGGAAAAAAGTGAAGCCATTAATAGAATCACTTCTGCTTTTGTTGAGTGTAATAATGAACAAGCTGTGATTTTTAGTGAAGAAATTAGAGAGATAACAGGAATGAATACGATTCCATTCACATTAAAACAGCTTAATGATATGGATGAAGAAACAAAAAATAGATTAAACAAGTGTCAGATAGTAATATCACCATTTAACCATGCCAATGAAGTTAATCAATTACTATATGGAATGGAGAAAGAGGTTTTAGGTGTAGCTACTGGTCCCAACTTAGAATCAATAGTCAGAATTGCAAGACATCCAGTAAATACAAAGTTTTCATTCATATGCTTATCGGAGGAGTTTATATTTAGAATAGAGTCTGCTCTTGATAAGGCTGGAATTGGAGACTTAAAAGTAAAATACTTTAATGGAAAAGATGAGATGAAGTTAAAGGAAGCAATTGATTATGCTGATGTATTAATAGTAACACCAGCCAGATTCAATGAGGTTCGCAAGCTTAATATTGCTAATAAGGAGCTCATAGAGTTTTCTTATATTATAGATTCAGAATCAATTAAAATGCTTAAATCAAAAATTGTTGAAACAAAGTGCCAGAATGATTAATTGGGAGGATTCAAAAATGGAAAAAAAGAAATTAGTTCTCGGTGTTATTGGAGCAGATTGTCACGCAGTAGGTAACAAAATTTTAGATTATGCACTAACTGAGGCAGGATTTGAAGTTATTAACATTGGAGTTCTATCACCACAGGAAGATTTTATTAACGCTGCGGTGGAAACTAATGCAGATGCAATCATAGTTTCATCTCTATACGGCCATGGCGAAATTGACTGCAGAGGCCTAAGAGAAAAATGTGATGAGGCAGGACTTAAGGGTATTCTAATTTATGTTGGTGGAAATATAGTAGTTGGTAAACAGGATTGGAATGAGGTTTATGATAGATTTAAAGCGATGGGCTTTGATAGAGTATATCCACCAGGAACAAGTGTTGATACAACTATCCATGATTTGAAAGAAGATTTAAAAATAACTGAATAATTTTTTTAGAGTGAAATTACAGAATATAATTAATATTATGAAGAGGTAAGGTGTTTTCCATGAATGCGTATTTACTTTTAGACTTTGGTAGCACTTACACTAAGTTGACAGCTGTAGATGTTGATAATGAGGAAATTTTGGCTACAGCAAAGGATATAACAACTATAGACAGTGATATAATGATAGGTTTTAATAAGGCTTATGAAGAGCTAATGAGACAGCTGGAAGGTAAGGAAGTAAACTTCGTTAAAAAGCTTGCTTGTTCATCAGCAGCTGGTGGTCTAAAAATGGTTGCTGTTGGGTTGGTTCCAGATCTTACTGCAGAGGCGGCCAAAAGAGCTGCTTTAGGGGCTGGTGCAAGGGTCATTAAGGTATATAGTTATGAACTAACTAAGGATGAGATTGAAGAAATAAGGGGATTAGATTTAGATATAATTCTTTTAGCTGGAGGGACTAATGGTGGGAACAAGCAGTGTATTATTCATAATGCAAAAATGCTTGTAGAAGGCAACATAAACCTACCTATAGTTGTTGCGGGTAATAAAATTGCAAATGATGAGATAAGAGAAATTTTTAAGGAAGCAGGCTTTTATTTCAGTATTACTGAAAATGTAATGCCACAGCTTAATAGTTTAAATGTCGAGCCAGCAAGAGAAGAAATTAGAAAAGTGTTTATGGATAGAATTACAGATGCTAAGGGCTTATCTAATGCAGAAAACTTTATTAATGGAATTTTGATGCCTACACCTGCAGCAGTTCTTAAGGCAGCACAGGTGTTAGGACAAGGTAGTGATGAAGAGGATGGCATTGGAGATTTAATCATTGTTGATATTGGTGGTGCTACCACTGATATTCACTCTATTGGTTATGGGGAACCTACCAAAGGTGGAGTAAATATGAAGGGGTTAGAAGAGCCTTATGCTAAAAGAACTGTAGAAGGAGACCTAGGTATGAGATATTCAGCAATGTCCCTTTGGGAAGCTGCTGGAAGTAGAAAAATGAGAAAATATTTAGGAGATACAGAGAGAAAGATTGATATAGAAAGCAGCTGTAAATATAGAAATCAAAATATAAGAATGGTTCCGGAAACGGAAGAAGACATTTTATTTGATGAAGCTATGGGAAAGGTTGCCACAGAATTATCAATGGAAAGACACTGCGGAACTGTGGAGTGTATATATACACCAATGGGAGCTGTGTACAATCAACTTGGAAAAGATTTAATGGAAGTTAAATATATGATTGGAACTGGGGGGGTATTAGTTCATAGCAGCAATCCAGGTGCAATCATGGAAGCGGGAACTTTTGATAAAGAAAATGCAGTATCTTTAAGGCCAAAGAATCCGAAGATGCTGATAGATAAAACATATATATTATCATCAATGGGGCTTTTAGCTCAAGATTATCCAGACAAAGCCGTAAGGATATTGAAGAAATATTTAGTTGAAGTGTAATTACTGGGGGGTAAATTAAAGTGGAATTACAAAATAAGAAGTGGACCGAAGAAGACTTTTTTAAGGTGAGAAAAGAAGTATTAGCTCAATGGCAAACAGGAAGTGAAGTAGATTTACAGGAAGCTATAGAATACAACAAAAGGATTCCAGACCACAAAAACTTTGCTAAGAAGCTTGTAGCTGCAAAGGAAGCAGGAATTACTTTAGCTCAGCCTAGAGCTGGAGTTGCTTTAATTGATAGTCATATTGAATTACTTAACTATCTAGATAGAGAGGGTGGAGCAGACCTTCTGCCAACAACTATAGATAGTTATACAAGACAAAATAGATACGATGAATGTGAAGTTGGTATACAGGAAAGTATTAAAGCAAGAAGATCTCTTCTTAATGGATTTCCTGGAGTAAACCATGGAGTTAAGGGATGTAGACAAGTTTTCGAAAATGTAAATCTGCCATTACAATCTAGACACGGTACTCCAGATGGTAGATTACTTGCTGAAATAACCCACGCATCAGGCTGGACTTCAAATGAAGGTGGAGGTATTTCTTATAACATTCCTTATGCGAAAAGTGTTACCCTTGAAAAAACATTATTAGATTGGCAGTATTGTGATAGACTTGTTGGTTTTTATGAAGAGCAAGGTATTTCAATAAATAGAGAGCCATTTGGTCCTTTAACTGGAACTTTAGTTCCACCAAGTATGTCAAATGCGGTTGCAATAATAGAAGCCCTTTTAGCAGCGGAGCAAGGAGTTAAGAATCTTACTGTTGGATATGGTCAATGTGGTAACTTAGTTCAAGACGTGGCAGCTATAAGAGCTCTTGAGGAGCAATGCAGTGATTATTTAAGGGCTTATGGGTATGATGATGTATTCCTAACAACTGTATTCCATCAATGGATGGGTGGATTCCCAGCAGATGAAGCTAAGGCCTTTGGAATAATATCTACAGGTTCAGCAGTTGCATGTCTTGCTGGAGCAACAAAGGTTATAGTTAAAACACCTCATGAAGCAATAGGAATTCCTACAAAGGAAGCTAATGCTCAAGGTATTAAAGCTACGAAGATGACATTAACTCTTCTTGCAGGTCAACATATGAAGTTATCAGATGAGCTTAGAATTGAGATTGGTGTGATTAAAGCTGAAACAAGATGTATTGTAGATAAGGTGTTTGAAGTTGGTCAGGGAGATTTAGCTAAAGGTGTAGTTAAAGCCTTTGAAATGGGAATATTAGATATTCCGTTTGCACCAAGTAAATATAATGCAGGAAAGATGATGCCTGCTAGAGATAATAATGGAGCTGTTAGATATCTTAAGTTTGGTAATGTACCATTCTATGCAGAGCTTAAAGCATTTAATATGAGAAAGCTTGATGAAAGAGGAAGATATGAGAAACGTGCAGTTGGATTCCAAATGACAGTTGACGATATCTTTGCCGTTGGAAAAGGTCACTTAATTGGAAGACCAGAATAGATAAGATTAATTATCAAAAACAGAATTATTAAGCAGTTTTAATTAATAGAAAAGTAGGGGGCAATTAAAAATGAAAATTGTTGATGTAGTATGTTCTGCAGGAAGAACAGGATTTTACTTTGATGACCAAAGAGCTATAAAGGCAGGAGCTGGCCATGATGGCTTTACTTATGTTGGGGATCCAGTAACAGAAGGATTTGCAGCTGTAAGACAAGCGGGTGAGTCTATTTCAGTAATGCTTATATTAGAAGATGGTCAAGTTGCAGTGGGAGACTGTGCAGCAGTTCAATACTCAGGAGCAGGCGGAAGAGATCCATTATTCTTAGCAAAGGATTTTATTCCTGTTATAGAAAAGGATATAGCTCCAAAGCTTATTGGAAGAGAATTAAACAGCTTTAAGGAACTAGCAGAAGAGTTTGATACAATGACAGTTGATGGAAAAAGACTTCATACAGCTATCAGATATGGAATAACTCAAGCTATTCTTGATGGTGTGGCTAAAGCTAAAAAGGTAACTATGGCCGAAGTTGTTAGAGATGAGTATAATACTGGAGTTGAAATAAAAAGAATTCCTATCTTTACTCAATCTGGAGATGATAGATATAACAATTCAGATAAGATGATAATAAAAGGTGCAGACGTAATGCCTCACGCACTTATTAATAACGTTGAAGAGAAGCTTGGATTAAAGGGTGAGAAGCTTAGAGACTACGTTAAATGGTTAAGTGACAGAGTTCTTAAATTGAGAACAAGTGAAGATTATAGTCCAATATTCCACATGGACGTTTATGGAACTATAGGAGTTGCCTTCAACTATGATACAAAGGCGATGGCTGATTACATTGCAACTTTAGAAGAGGCTGCTAAGCCATTCAAATTAAGAATTGAAGGGCCTATGGATGTTGAACATAGAGAAAGACAAATGGAAGCTTTAAGAGATTTAACTACAGAGTTAGATACAAGAGGCATAAATGTAGAGTTAGTTGCAGACGAATGGTGCAATACTTATGAGGATGTAGTATTCTTTGCAGATAATAATTCAGGTCATATGCTTCAAATAAAGACTCCAGACTTAGGTGGAGTAAATAATACAATAGAAGCTATCTTATACTGTAAACAAAAGGGCATTGGGGCTTACTGCGGAGGAACGTGTAATGAAACAAACCGTTCTGCAGAGATTTGTACAAACATTGCCATGGCTTGTGGTGCTGATCAATGTCTTGCTAAACCAGGAATGGGTGTAGATGAAGGATATATGATAGTAAATAACGAAATGAATAGAGTTATTGCTTTAGTAAATAGAAGAAATAAATTAGTATAATTTATTTAATAGTAAGACCATGGGAGGAACTAAGATGAGAAATATTGAAGCTGGTAAGGTTACTGAAGCTGTAAGAAAGCTTTGTATTGACGCAAACTATTATTTAGGCAAGGATATAAAAAATAGACTTCAGAAGTATCATGATGAAGAGCCTTGGGACATCGCAAAGGGAATACTAAATAATATTTTAGTAAATGCTGATATTGCATGCAACGAAGACAGACCAATGTGTCAAGATACAGGAATGGCATGTGTATTTGTTGAACTAGGACAAGAAGTTCAGGTTACTGATGGAAGTCTTGAAGAAGCTATAAATGAAGGCGTTAGACAAGGATATAGAGATGGATATCTTAGAAAATCTGTAGTTAAGGATCCATTAAACAGAGTAAATACAAAGGATAATACTCCAGCGATAATTTACTATGATATAGTTCCAGGAGATAAAATGAAAATCACAGTAGCACCAAAGGGGTTTGGGTCTGAGAATATGAGTCAGATTAAGATGTTAAAACCTTCAGATGGGCTTCAAGGTGTAAAAGACTTTATTATAAAAGTTGTTAAGGAGGCAGGGCCAAATCCTTGCCCTCCTATAGTTGTAGGTGTTGGAATTGGTGGTACCTTTGATAAGGCTGCTAATATTGCTAAGAAGGCCTTAATTAGAAGTGTAGATGTGAGAAATGAAGCTCCTTTCTATGCGGAACTTGAGAAAGAAATGCTTGAAGCTATAAATAAGCTGGGGATAGGGCCACAGGGCTTTGGAGGCAAAACTACAGCTTTAGCAGTTAATATAGAAACCTATCCAACCCATATTGCTGGTTTGCCGGTAGCAGTTAATATTAACTGTCATGCTACAAGACATGCAGAAATAGAACTGTAAATAGGAGGAGTATTATGGAAAAGAGAATTACGACACCTCTTACAGAGGAAAAGGTAAGGGACTTAAAAGCTGGCGATACTGTACTTCTGAGTGGCGTTATATATACAGGGAGAGATGCTGCCCATAAGAGGTTAGTAGAACTTTTAGATAAAGGTGAACAGCTTCCTATAGATGTTAAGGACAGCGTAATTTATTATGTTGGACCAACTCCTGCTAAGGAAGGGCAGCCTATCGGTTCAGCAGGACCAACAACAAGCTATAGAATGGATGACTATACACCTGCACTCTTAGAGCAAGGTTTAAGAGGAATGATAGGAAAAGGTCTAAGAAATGAAAAAGTAGTGGAATCCATGAAGAAAAATAAAGCAGTTTATTTTGGAGCCATAGGTGGAGCTGCTGCTTTAATTGGAAAATGTGTAAAAAAAGCTGAAGTTGTTACCTATGAAGATTTAGGCGCAGAAGCTATAAGAAGACTTGAGATTGAGGATATGCCAGTAGTAGTTGTAATTGATTGTGAAGGTAACAATCTTTACGAACAAGGACAAAGAGCATATTTAGAATCAATTAGATAATGTATAGTATAGGATTAAGGAAACTCCTTCTTGATATAGAAGGTGTTTCCTATATTCTAAGTTATAAAGAGTGAATATAATCACTAAAATTCCAAAGGAGTTGATTGTGTTGAAAATAAATAAAATATCTAAATCAGGAACTCTCGAGTCCAGCGATATATACATAATTCTTATGCCTAATGAGAATGGTGGTATAGAGGTTGAACTTGAGAGTTTAGTTATTAAGCAGTTTGGAGAGCAGATTAAAAAGACTATAATAGATACTTTAGTAGAGCTTGGAGTGGAAGATACTATTGTTAGAGCTCAAGATAAAGGTGCTTTAGATTATACAATACGAGCAAGGGTTGAGACTGCTGTTAAGAGAGCACAATAGGAGGTGGAGTTATGAAGCTAAGAAGAACAATGTTATTTATGCCAGGTAATAATCCTGCAATGGTACAAGATGCAGCAATTTTAGGTTCAGATTCTATAATATTAGATTTAGAGGACGCAGTAAGTTTAACGGAGAAGGATAGTGCAAGAATATTGGTAAGAGAGGCAATTAAAACTGTAGACTACAGTGAAGTGGAGGTTGTTGTAAGGATTAATCCACTAACTACAGAATTTGCTACAGAAGATATTGATGTGATTTCACGAGTTAAGCCTGATGCATTAATGATTCCAAAGGCAACAGAGGAAGAATTGCAAGAGGTAAGCAGAAGACTTGATTTAATAGAAGCTGAAGAAGGCTTTGAAAATAAATCAATCAAGTTAATACCTATAGTAGAGACAGCTTATGGTGTTGAAAATGTTTATAATATAATTAAAGCATCGGATAGAGTTACAGCAGTGCTTCTTGGAGCAGAGGATTTAACCTCTGACTTAGGTATAAAGAGAACCAAGGAAGGTAATGAAATTTTATTTGCGAGAAATAGAGTTGCAGTAGCCTGCAGAGCTATGAGAGTTGACTCGATAGATACACCTTTTACAGACACTAATGATTTTGAAGGTCTAAAAAAGGATATAATTCTTGCAAAATCTCTTGGAATGACAGGAAAAGCTTCAATTAATCCAAGACAGATAGATACTATTCATGGCATTTATGCTCCAACAGAAGCAGAGATTATTCATGCACAAAGAGTTCTTGATGCCATGGAGCAGGCAGAGGCAGAAGGAAAGGGAGTATTCTCTTTAGATGGTAAAATGGTGGATGCACCAATTATAAATAGAGCAAAAACTACTGTGGCATTAAGCCGACAGTTAGGGCTTATATAGGGGGTGTTGTCATGAAAAATATATTAGGAAGAAACTTACCAGATTATATTGAAGGATATGGAGAGGTTAAAGCTTTTGAAGGTGCTTTTGAAAACATGGGCGAAGTAACAACAGCTACTTCAAAGGTTAAGCCAGGGATACCAGGACAAAGTAAGCTGCTTAATTCTATAGAGGAAGCTCTTGATGCTGTGAATATTTCTGATGGAATGTGTATATCTTTCCACCATCATTTAAGAAATGGGGATTATATTTTAAATATGGTTATGGAGGCTGTTGCTAGAAGAGGAATAAAAAATTTAGCCATAGCCGCTAGCTCTATATTCCCAATTCATAGACCATTAGTAGAATATATCGAGGATGGAACAGTAACTAAAATATATGCAAACTATATGTCAGGTCCTGTAGCAGAAGCTGTTTCCATGGGGAAATTAAAGTATCCTGCAATAATGCACACCCATGGGGGAAGGTCTAGAGCTATAGAAAGTGGCCATTTGCATATAGATGTAGCATTTATTGCAGCACCATGCAGTGATGACTATGGTAATATAAATGGGTTATATGGTAAATCAGCCTGTGGAGCATTAGGATATGCTGTTTCTGATGCACAATATGCTGATAGGGTGGTGGCTATTACAGACAATGTAGTTCCATATCCTAATTCTCCAATAGAAATTAGTCAAAGCTATGTAGATTATGTTGTTAAGGTAGAATCCATTGGAAATCCAGCAGGAATAGTATCAGGTACAACACAGATTACTAAAGACCCAATAGGACTTAAAATTGCTAAAACTGCCCTTGATGTTATGATATCATCTGGATTAGTTAAAGAGGGGATGTCTTTCCAAACAGGAGCTGGAGGAATATCTTTAGCAGTTGCAGCCGAGCTTAGAGAGTATATGAAACATCATGAAATTAAGGGGTCATTTGCTTCGGGGGGAATAACAGGATATATTGTAGATATGTTTGAGGAAGGATTATTCCAAAGCTTATTAGATGTTCAATGTTTTGACTTAAAGGCAGTAGAATCTTGCAGAGTAAATCAAAGACATATGACTATGTCAGCATCTATGTATGGAAATCCTCACAATAGGGGAGCTGTAGTTAATAAGCTTGATGTAGTAATACTTGGAGCAACAGAAATAGATACTAATTTTAATGTAAATGTTACTACAAGCTCTGATGGTACTATTATGGGTGGCTCAGGTGGTCATGCAGATACAGCAGCAGGCGCAAAACTGACTATAATAGTAACAAAGCTTACAAAAGCAAGACTTCCAATTATAAAGGATAGCTTGACAACTGTTACAACTCCAGGGGAAACAATAGATGTCATTGTTACAGAAAGAGGAATTGCTGTTAACCCTAGAAGAACAGATTTAATTGAAAAATTAAAAGAAACAAACCTAAAGGTGTTTACAATAGAAGAACTTAAGGAACTTGCAGAGAGTCTTACAGGAGCACCAAAGTCAATAGAGCTGACAGATGAAATCGTCGGTGTTGTTGAGTATAGAGATGGAACTGTTATAGATGTAATAAAAAAAGCTTTATAAAATAAGTTGAGAATTTGAGAACATCATCAAATAGTGGACTTAATAAATGATATATGCTCACTTTTCAGGGAGAGTAGATAGATTTGTGTAAACACAAATTTACCTACTCTCTTTTTGTATGATGAATTTGTTTAATATTATTTAATTAATTTTATAATATACTTCAGATGTCAGCGAATTTCGTCTTGCTGAATAACTAAACGATTATGCCATGATTTTACAACTTTAGTTAACGTTAAAGTAACTATCTCAATTTGTTTACTTAATATGGGGTTTGTGAAATAATAAGTAAAAGGGGAGTTTAGTGAATTAATTTTAAAATTTATTTTTGTAGGTAAAGATGAGCAAAGAGATAGAATTTGTGAAGTTTTGAAGAATTGAAAGAGCAAAAGGTATCAAAGCGTTTTATAAAAAATATAATAAATACATTTTTTATAACATTAATAGCCTTTTGCATAAAGGTGATAGTTACAATAACCATCTATGGAGTTGAAATAAATATAATTATAGAATATATAAAAATAGATATATACATAATAATATTCCCGACAACAACGTGGATATATGAACTTAATTATAAGCGATTATTAAATAAACATTAACTAAAAAAGATGATATTGTATTGTAGATACAGTTAGTGATTTAGTGATGTAAATGAGTAGAACGAGGTGTGATTGACAATGAAAAGACTTAGATTGGAGTTATCATCAGTCATTAAAGGGAGATATGAAATAGATGTAGAAGATATAAATAAAAGTTGCTTTGCGATTAACAGAAGTTTCATTATCAATACTATTTTATGTGATAATAAAATAGTAAATTATAAAGTAATAGAAATAAGATATAATTATAAAATTATTTCATTTGATTTATTAGATGAATCGCATAAGGTTATTATTGAATATGAAGGGATTATTGATGGCTCTACTGGAAGATATCCATATGTTAAAGAAAAGACTACAGATGATTTTTATTTATTAAGAGGAGAAACTGTCTTTTATCCTACATTTGAGATTCCAGAGTCTGAGGAGTACTTAGCTAAAATGTTATATCCAACTACTAACGAAAAATTTCAAATTATAATAAAAATGAATAGCAAATATATGTTATGTACCAATTTAGACAAAATTAATCAATTTACTTATGAAGGTTATAATCCTACTTTCGCAGTTGGAAAGTTCAAGAGATATAGCGGTTATTTTGGAGAAATATACCATATGAATCTCGCAGAAAATAGTATTATGAAGATAGATAGCATTATTAAAAGTACAAATGAATATATGAATAGATTTAAAAACGAAAAAATAAAAGATTTTAAAGTTATTGTTATTCCACATGGATATGGAAGTTTTGTTTTATCAAATACAATGTTTATTACTATTGATGGAGTTAGTGAATATGAACAATTAATTCATGAATTAATTCATACAAATTGGAATCCGTTATGTGATGTTACCGTTCAAAAATCAAGATTTTTTGATGAAGCAATAACGCAATATTTTACTGCTAGAGTGTGTAATGCATTAGCCATTAAATCTCAAGAGGATATAATGACTAATTATAAAAATCAGTATTTAAAAATGATTAAAGATAATGGATATGAACCACATCCTATACAAGAATATCATATTTACGATTGTGGAGATTTAGCTTATACATTTGGTGCATTAGCATTAAATGCCATAGAAAATAAAATTGGAACCAATAATATGGATAAAATCATGAGTAAGATGCTAGATAAGTATAAAAGAGAAAAGATTAATTTTGCTAAGTTTAAAGCTTTATTTGATGAAGATATTGATGATATTTATAATGATTATTTTTTGACCAATAATGCTTCAAATATGTTGAGCTTATTAATATGACACTAGTGGTTAGGGTGATACATCATTTGTTTGATAGTAGTTCTAAGAACTATACTAATAGTAAATCTATAAGAATTCATTGATATCAAAAACAGTTCTATTATATGATTAGAATTTTTAAATTATCAAATAGTATGCTTTGTTTGTATAAGATTAGATTTTATTAATATATTAGCTATAATAGAAATGCAGCTTCGAGGATGATCTGCATTTTTTTATGTAGTATATAATTATGTAACTTTATGTGGAAATGTGAAGTATTTCCCGAGAAATTGCAGTTAATAATATAGATTACTCTATTCTGAGTAGAAAAATGTAGTTCTAAGTTTTTATGGAATGATTAATTACCTAAAAATTGTAATTGATTTTTAATAAATGTAACTATATGTTGTAGTATAATTATAGTATATTGAAATAATAACAAAAAACTAAAACGCTGATATTTTGGTATCAGCGCATGAACTTTAGTAATTTTTTATCGTATTAATTTATATAGAAGGGAACGAAGATAATGGGGTCAGATAAAAGGGTGCCTGTTGAAGATATTATTCTTGTTAACAATGTACTTAAGGGCGATGTGAATAGCTTTGAACTTATAGTAGAAAAATATCAAGTTAATATACTGAGATTCGTTTATGGGATGCTTAAGCAAAAGGAAGCTAGTGAGGATATAACTCAGGAAGTTTTCATAACTGTATATAATAAGCTGGATATGTATGATAACAAATATAGCTTTTTAAATTGGATTTTGCAGATAGCGAAGAATAAGACTATAGATTACACAAGAAAGTATAGAAAGGTTTTTGAAAGCGACATTGATGAAGCATATGATGTGTCATCAACAGAAATGGGACCTGAAGAATCTATAGAATTTGTGGAGACGAAGGAAAAAGTTGAAAAGTACTTAAAGACGTTGGATGAAATAGATAAGCAGATTGTAACTTTAAGATATACAGAAGAGATGACGTTTAAAGATATTGGAGAGATTTTAAATATTACAGAAACTACAGTAAAGAGAAGATACTATAAGGTAAGAGATGGGTTCAAGGTCTTTTACAAATAAGGTAGGAGGATAAATGATGAAATGTAGTCAGTGTAAAGAGAAGTTAGCGGAATACATCGAAGGAAATTTACCTGCTGAGGTGGATGAAGAAATAAGAGTGCATCTTTTAACTTGTGAAAGCTGTAGGGAGGCATATGAAGAAGAGGTTGTAGAATATGAGGCATTTAAGGCAGCTTTTTCTATAGATGATATCAAGTTTGAAAGTATAACGCCAAAGGTAATGGATACAATTGATAAAAATAAATATGCAAATGGATCAAAGCATAAAAAGATAAAATATATGGCACCTATTGCTGCAGCATTATTTATCTGCATTGCTATTAGTCCTATTGCCTTAAATTATATAAATAATGGTATAGGAGAGGCTAAGGGAGTGGCAGATAATGCGAGATCAGAACAGTCATCTCCAAAGCTTAGGAATCGGATAAACCAAGATGAGGAGCAAAACTATAGTGCTGAAACACCAGCAGAAGCTTCACAAAATGATGAAAGTAATCCTATGGTGGGGAACGTTCAGGACTCTGGAAAAGTTAATTATGTGGATTTATATACAATGACAGCTGTGACTAACCCTAGTATAGAAGCTAATACAGAATATATTTCTACTGAAGATGGAGTTTATGAAGCAACTATTGCTGGAAAAGGTCAATATGCACAAGAAGAGGGTATCGGAATAATTTATGTGAAAAATAATTCTAATAATGTAACATTTGAAGTAAAGTTAAAAGATAGGGAGAAACAAATGTCACCACTTTCTATTAGCTGGTATGATGATACACATCTTATAATTGTGCAGGGATTTGCATATGGAACTTTAGCTAATGGAGTTGATATAGTTGTAATGAATGTGAACAATGCTCAACAGATGTTAATTGCTACTGTAGAGGATTCATCACGAATTAGTTATGAACATGTGTATAGAGATGGAAGTGATTTAGTTATAGAGTTAAAAAGATATACAGATGAAATCATGAATGAGTTTGTTAATGAAGAGAGAAGGATTAAAGATTATAACTTAGGTGATGTTATAAAGTAAATATTTTAAAGAGGCAAAGAGAGACAGAAAATCTGTCTCTCTTTTTTATATGAATATTGTTATACTTCAATTCTTACTGGGTTAATTCGATTTAATGTATCTATATTGTATGGCGGAAGAACAAGAAGATTACATAAAACTAAAAGAATTACCATGAATTTTTTCATTCAATTCATCTCCTATTTAGTTATTGCCTTTAATCTTATTATATTCCTTTGTAAAATTTTTATACTTCTTTTGAACATCTTCGTAAGTTTTACTGCTGGAGTCATATAAAGAATCCATATAATCTTCTGTTATATCTGTTTTATCTCTACGGACACTTTCAGTAACTATAGCATATTTAACATCAAATAAATATTTGCTGTACAGATTTACAACTTCAGAAAAATTATTATATAAAGGTAAAAATTCATTTGGAATGGACATTTGACTTAGTATACTTTTTACTGAATCCATTTTTGAGATGGTATCATCTAGTTTAGCTATAAGAAGCTGATAAGTCATTTTGTTAGTTCTGCAGTCCATAACTTTTTCATAGTAGTTAATCATTAGTTTATCCATAGAAATTGTTAGTTCATTTAATTTAGAGATGAACATTTCTGCCTCAGCTGTTTTTATCTCCTCAATTTTTTTTGCGTTATTTGAAGAAATACAGTAATCTAAGGTTTCATTTATCATTCCCTTCATAGAATTCCCTAAAGAAAAAGTAGAATTTTTATATTCAATTAAATTATAGTAATTTTCGGAGGTATCTCTATAGATTTTAAGATTTTCTCCAGCAAGTTCAATATCTTTTCCATAAGGATTACTGATCATTGCACTAAGTTGATCTAGAAGTAATATATTTTCATTTAGACCTTTTGAAAGATTAGAATAAGCACTTGTATATTTAGGTTCGTTAGCATACTTACTGCTTCCAGCATCTAGAGCTATTTTATATAAACCTTCTCGCATTTTAGGAAGAGTTTTTAAAGCTTTTTCAGTATTTATCTTACTGTCATCAATAAAATCTTTACATTCATTATTTATATCTTTAATATTATCCATTAAGTCATTAAGATACATTTGTTCTTTAGTTGGTGAAAATAGGCTGAAAATACTATAGCTTATAAAAAATAAAACTAATACTGCTACAGCAATAGCCGACCATTTAGCCACCTTATTATCAAATTTTAAATTAATCCTTCTCACCTACAGCATCCCCCTTTGTATTTTAAATATATATCATAATTCTTTATATTATGGTAAATACTAAAATATTCATGGAATGCTAATAAATTTAAGAAGAAAATATTTTATTTCACAGGAATTTTTATACTCCAAAATCAAGGTTTGGTGTATAATTGAAGTAGTATTATCGTAAGGTGGTGACCATGTGGAAAGCTTAAATTCATTGATTAACATTTTTAAAGGATTTTCTATTTTTTCAGTAATAGATATATTAGTTGTGTATTTTATATTTTATAAGGGCTATTCCTTAATAAAGGAAACAAGAGCAGAACAGCTTTTGAAGGGAATTATTTTAATATTTTTATTAATTCCAGTAAGTGATTTATTAAATTTAACAATGCTAAATTGGATATTAGAAAATACACTTACAATCAGCGTTATTTCCATCATTATAATTTTTCAACCTGAGATTAGAAAGGCTTTAGAGCATATAGGAAGAACATCTTTTGTTGATAAAATAATCTATGAAGATGAAGAAATTATGATTGGAGTAGTAAATGAAATTGTCATTGCAGTAGAAGCTTTAGCAGAGGAAAAAGTTGGGGCCCTTATTGTTATTGAACAAATGACAGGGCTTGGAGATATTATTAATACAGGGACAAAGATAAATGGAGATGTGTCTTCGGCATTACTTCAAAATATATTTGTTGTAAATACACCACTTCATGATGGAGCTACCATCATAAGAAATGATAAGATAGTTGCGGCAGGCTGCTTTTTACCACTTACTAATGATGATAAATTAAACAAACAACTTGGAACAAGACATAGAGCTGGTATTGGAGTTACTGAAGTAACAGATTGTATTACCATTATTGTTTCAGAGGAAACAGGAGTTATTTCAATGGCTTTAAATGGAAGATTACTTAGAAATTATGATAAAGAAAAGCTTAGAAATGTGCTTTTAAAAATTATGAGGAACAGACAAAGTAATAAAGATTCATTCAAGGAGAGGGTAAAACTATGGATAAGCAAAAAAGACAAGATGTAATAATTAGAATTTGTTGTCTAGTTGCGGCAATAGTTCTATGGATGTATGTCCGTAGTAGTGAAGACCCTGTCATAACTAGCGTTTTAAAGTATGTGCCTGTAGAGGTTTTAAATGCAGATACTCTTGCTGACAAAGGGTTAGTGCTTATTGAACAGGATTTTTATATAAACTTATCAGTTAAGGCCCCTGCATCGGTAGTAAATGATCTAGATAAAAATAAAGATTTTAAATTAGCTGTTGATTTGCAAGGTTATGGATTAACTCCTGGAGAAAACAAAGTACCAGTACAAATAAAGGAATCACCTACGGGGGTTACAATTGCTAATGCTGATGCATTAAATATTAAGATTGATGTGGATAGTTTGGTAGAGAAGAATGTGGATATATCAGCTACTACTGTTGGAAAAGTATCAGAAGGGTTCTATAATGGGGAACCTACAGTAAATCCTAATATAGTGAGGGTTGAAGGTCCTAAGAGGATTATAGATCAAATAGCAAGAGGTGAGGTTGAAGTAGATTTAACAGATGCATCACAAAATATTACTAAGAATCTGAAGGTTAAGCTAGTAAATGAAGAAGGTAAAGAAATTAAAGGTGTAAGCTTGGCACAGGAATATGTACAGGTTAATGTTACAGTTGCAAAGGGGAAAAGCTTAAATGTTAATGTCAGAACAGTAGGGACAGCACCACAGAATGTTTTCATTGAAAGTGTAATAAGTGTGCCTAATTCAATTGAGGTTGCAGGTGAGAGTTCAGTAGTTGATGGTCTTTCTTATATAAATACAGGAGAAATCGATTTAAGTAAGATTACAGACAGTACAACTCTAGATGTTCCATTAGTCATACCTGAAAATGTAAGAACAGTTAATGGTGAAGAATATGTTCAAGTTAAGATAGTTGTTACAAAATATCAAGAAAAGAAATTTACGGTACCTATTAATTATGTCAATTTAGGGGAAAAGCTAGTGTTAGAACAGCAAAATCCTACAGTAGAAGTAATAGTTAATGGCTCAGAAGAAGCTATTAATGCTCTTACCGTAGATGTTTTTAAGGCTACAGTGAATTTAAATGGTATGCTAGAGGGAAGCCATGAGTTAGAGGTTGAACTTACTGGAATTCCGGAAAATATACAGTTAAAGAGCACAACACCAACAAAGGTAACGGTAGTTATTAAAAAAACAAATGAGGAGACAGGGAATAATGACAATCAAGGTTAATAATTTAGTATTAGATATAAGTGAAGATAGTTTAGCCACCTTAAAACATAAGGTGGCTAAAAAACTAGGTGTAAAAGAAGAAAATTTTAAATCCTTTAAAATTATAAAGGAATCAATCGATGCAAGAAAAAAAGATGCAATAAAATTCAACTATGCAGTTGAAGTAGCTTGTGATAATGAAGAGAGAATTTTAAACAAAAGTAAAAGTTCTGATATAAGACCAGGAGGAGATAATTATACTCCTGATTTCCATGAAGGTATAAAGAAAATGCATAATAGACCTGTGGTTGTTGGAATGGGACCTGCAGGGTTATTTGCAGGATTACTGCTTGCAGAAAGAGGTTACAATCCTTTAGTTATTGAAAGAGGAGAGGCTGTAGAAGAGAGAACTAAATCTATAAATAACTTTTGGTATGATAGAAAACTAAATACTGAAAGTAATGTTCAATTTGGAGAGGGTGGAGCAGGAACTTTTTCTGATGGAAAATTAACCACTAGAATTAAGGATCATAGATGTGGTTATGTTCTTGAAAAACTTGTAGAAGCAGGAGCACCAGAGGAAATTGCCTATATGGGTAAACCACATATAGGAACAGATATATTAAAAGATGTTGTAAGAAATATACGAGAAAGAATAAAAAGCTATGGTGGAGAGGTTAGATTTTCTACTAAGCTTGAAGATATTGAAATAAAGAATGGGGAGTTATATTCAATAACTATTGATGGACAGCAGGTTCCTTGTGAGAATATGATACTTGCAACAGGGCACAGTGCAAGAGATACTTATGAAATGCTTTTTAAAAGGGGCGTATCCATGTCTCCAAAGCCATTTGCAATAGGATATAGAATAGAGCATCCTCAAATTTTAATAGATGAAAACCAGTATGGCAAATTTGCAGCACATCCAAAGCTTAGAGCTGCAGATTATAAGCTTACCTATACTAGCAAAGAGTTAGATAGAGGTATATACAGTTTTTGTATGTGTCCTGGAGGCTATGTGGTTGCAGCAGCTTCAGAAGAGAATACTGTAGTAGTTAATGGAATGAGCAATTATAAAAGAGATAATGTTAATGCCAATTCAGCTTTAGTTGTTGCTATATCTCCACAGGATTTTGAGGATACAACACCTCTTGGAGGAATAGAGTTTCAAAGGAGATATGAGAGACTTGCATTTGAAGTTGGTGGAAGCAACTATAATGCACCAGTTCAACGAGTTCAAGACTTTTTAAAGGATAGGGTATCAAAGAACTTTGGAAAAACAGAGCCTACCTATACACCAGGTACTGAGTTTGCCGACTTAAGAAAGTGTGCGCCTGATTATGTGGTTAATGCGATAAAAGAAGCACTGCCTGTTTTTGATAGAAGAATTCCAGGTTATGCTGGAGAAGACGCTCTTCTTACTGGAATGGAAACAAGGACTTCAGCACCAGTTAAAATAAATAGAAATGAAGAATATGAAAGCGTTAATGTTAAAGGATTATATCCTACAGGTGAAGGGGCTGGATATGCAGGTGGAATTATATCTGCAGCAGTAGATGGACTTCGTGTTGCAGAAAAAATAATTACAGAGTACTCACCAAAATAATATACATTTTCTTGAAAATGTAGAAAAACACTGATAATATAAAAGTATCATAGTATTTTATATAACACATAGTAATAGAGAAATAGGAATATTTTAGTGTGGAGGAATGAGAATGAACAATAATAAGTATATCTTAGTAATCAATCCAGGCTCGACATCTACGAAAATAGCTATATATCTAGACAACAAGTGTATAAGTACAGAAAACATATCTCATGATACTGATATAATTAAAAAGTTTGCTCATATAGTTCAACAAAAGGACATGAGAACAGTGGGAATTTTAAACTGGCTGCATGAAAAAGATTTTAAACTTGAGAACTTTGCTGCAGTTGTTGGCAGAGGGGGCCTTTTAAGACCAATGCCAGGTGGAACTTATAAAATAACATATAAAATGCTAGATGATTTAGTAATAGGCTATCAAGGGCAACATGCTTCCAATCTTGGAGGAATTATTGCCTTTGAAATAGCTGAAAAACTAGGAATACCATCCTACATAGTTGACCCAGTTGCGGTAGACGAAGTTAAAGAGGTAACTAGAATATCAGGATTGCCAGAGATTCCAAGAAGGTCTTTGGTGCATGCTTTAAATATTAAAGCAGTGGTAAGGAAATATTGTGCTGAAAAAGGTATGGATTATGACAAAAGTAAGTTTGTTGTAGCTCATATTGGAGGGGGAATAACTATTTCTCCAGTAAGTGGGGGGAAAATTTTAGACTGCAATAATGCAAACCACGATGGTCCATTTTCACCACAAAGAACAGGGGGACTTCCAGCAGGAGATTTAGTGGAGATGTGTTACAGCAGACAATACACTCAAGCTCAGATAATCAATAAGATAACTAGAGAAGGGGGATTATTAGCTTATCTAGGCACTGATGATGGAAGGATAATATCAAAGCGTATAGACGAAGGGGACAAAGAAGCAGAGTTTATATTTAAAGCAATGGCTTATCAAATTAGTAAAGAAATTGGTGCTATGTCAACAGCATTAAGTGGAAAAATTGATGCAGTAATTTTAACAGGAGGTATGGCATATAATCAAAAAGTTGTTGATTGGATAAATGAAAACGTTCGCTTTATTGCACCAGTAGAAGTTATTCCAGGAGAAAATGAAATGCAGGCTTTAGCTGAAGGGGCTCAAAGAGTTCTAAATGGTGAGGAAGAGCCAAAGATTTATGAAGATAAAGTTATAATTAATTAAATAGGGGGATGAAGGGATGATTAAGAGTTTTGAACAGGTATTATCAAAGGTAAAGTCACAGCCAATGAAGACTGTAGCTGTAGCGGTAGCGCAAGATGAACCTGTACTTGAAGCTGTTAGGGATGCTAAGATTAACGGCATAGCTGAAGCTATATTAGTAGGTGATAAGAACGAAATAGAAAAGATAGCAGAGTCTTTAAACATGAATATTGAAGACTATAAGGTTGTGGATGTAAAGGATATCACTCAGGCAACATTAGAAGCTGTTAAGTTGGTTTCTTCAGGGGAAGCAGACATGATGATGAAGGGACTTGTTGATACAGCAACATTTTTAAAGGCTGTACTAAATAAGGAGTTTGGATTAAGAACGGGAAAACAAATGTCACATATAGGTGTATTTGAAATACCAGGCTATAATAGACTTTTATTTATAACTGATGCTGCCTTTAATATGTATCCTGAATTAAAAGAAAAGGTCGATATTGTTAAAAATGCAGTTCAAGTAGCACATTCACTTGAGATTAATGTTCCAAAGGTAGCACCTATATGCGCAGTAGAAGTTGTAAATCCTTCTATGCAGGCTACACTTGATGCAGCAAGCTTAGCAATAATGAACATGAGAGGCCAAATTAAGGGCTGTATTATTGATGGACCATTAGCTCTTGATAATGCACTTTCAAAGGAAGCTGCACAGCATAAGAAAATATCAGGTCCAGTAGCTGGAGAAGCAGATATTCTTTTGATGGCTAATATAGAAGCTGGAAATGGAGTGTATAAGTGCTTAACTTATACTACTGACTGTAAAAATGGTGGATTATTAATGGGAGCTTCAGCACCAGTAATTGTTACTTCAAGAGCAGATTCACCTGAGTCAAAGCTTAATTCAATTGCAATGGCTTCATTAGTAGCAAATAAAAACTAGGAGGTATAATCATGGCATTTAAACAATTAATAATTAACCCAGGATCAACATCGACTAAAATAGGTGTTTATTATGATAATGATTCAGTGTTAGTTGAAACTTTAAGGCATTCAGCCGATGAGATTGGAAACTTTAAAGGCATTTATGATCAATTAAGTTTTAGAGAAAATGTAATACTCAAAGTATTAAAAGAAAGAAATATAAGAATTGAAGAACTTGACGCAGTAGTTGGCAGAGGCGGACTTTTAAAGCCAATAGAAGGTGGAACTTATCAAGTAAACGATGTCATGCTTGCTGATTTAAAATCAGGAGTTCAAGGACAACATGCATCTAACCTTGGAGGTATAATTGCTAAAGGAATAGCAGATGGACTAAAAATACCAGCATTTATTGTAGACCCAGTTGTTGTAGATGAAATGGATGATATAGCTAGAGTTTCTGGAATGCCAGAAATAGAGAGAAAAAGTATATTTCATGCTCTAAATCAAAAGGCTATAGCTAAAAAGTATGCGAAGGAAACTGGAAATGAGTATGAAAAATTAAATCTTATTGTAGTTCATTTAGGTGGAGGAATATCAGTTGGGGCTCATAAGCTCGGAAGAGTTGTAGATGTAAATAATGCCCTTGATGGAGAGGGGCCATTTTCACCTGAAAGAGCAGGGGGACTTCCAGTTGGAGATTTAGTTAATCTTTGTTTTAGTGGCAGATACACTAAAGAAGAGATGAAAAAGAAGATTAATGGAAAAGGCGGTATGGTTGCTTATCTTGGAACTAATGATGCAAGAAAGGCACAAGAAAAAGCGGATGAAGGAGATAAGAAGGCTCAATTAGTAGTTGATGCAATGGCATATCAAGTTTCTAAGGAAATAGGAAAATGTGCAGCAGTGCTTCAAGGCAAGGTTGATGCAATACTTCTTACAGGCGGAATAGCTTATTCTAAATATGTAGTTAATTACATAAAGGAAAGAGTGGAATTTATATCACAAGTAGTTGTTTATCCAGGTGAAGATGAACTTTTAGCTTTAGCTGAAGGTGGACTTAGAGTTTTAAAGGGTGAAGAAACGGCAAAAGAATATAAGTAATCTTTTAAGTCATAGACAAGTTTTTCGACTGAAAGGGGATACAATGAGTAGAATACGTATTTTTACAGGGCACTTTGGAAGTGGTAAAACAGAGATTGCCATCAATTATGCAATTAATTTAGCAAAGGCAGGAAGAAAAGTAGCTTTAGTGGATTTAGATATTGTAAATCCATACTTTTGTGTGAGAGATTTAAAAAAAGAACTTACAGAAAATTATGGCATTAAAGTTATAGCTTCCAATCCAGAGTTTGTAAATGCAGAATTAATGGTTGTTCCAGCAGAAGTTCGTTCAGTATTTAATGATAAAGAATTTGATGTTGTTTTCGATGTTGGTGGAGATGATGTAGGGGCTATTGCTTTAGGACAGTATAATAGATATTTTAGGGATGAACCTTATGATATGTATTTTGTGGTAAATTTAAATAGACCTCTTACAGCAACGGACAAAGGCACTGTCGAGTTTTTAAGAGAAATAGAAACGTCTTCAAGATTAAAGGTAACAAAACTAGTTTCAAATACAAACTTATCTTTTGAAACTAAACCAGAGGATATTATCCGTGGTGATAAGGAAATTTCAAAACTATCAAATGAGTTGGGAATTCCACATAAGTTTACCTGCTGTTCTGAGGAGATAAAGTCCTTGGTGGAAGGAAAGGTAGAAGGAGAATTATTTCCTATACACATTTATATGCTTCCACCATGGAGAAAAGATTCAATTTAGCACTACACTGTGCTAAATTGACATCTTTAAAAATAAGGTATTAAATTATATTATAGAGTAATTTTAAGGAAAGTCCGGTTTAGCTTAAATTTAAGCTTGGAATAAAAGAATCATTGAGGAATAACATCATTAGAAGTTGCAATTTAAAGGTTTACATCAAGGTGAATAGTTTTATTTTGCATAAGGGGGTAAATGGTATGGCAAAGGTGACTTTTAGAGAAGAAAGATGCAAGGGCTGTGGTCAATGCATAATCGTATGTCCTAAGAACATTATAACTTACTCTGAAGAACTAAACGTAAAGGGATATCATCCTGCTACAGTGACAGAGGAAAATATGGCCAAGTGTATAGGCTGTGCGTCCTGTGGAAGAATGTGTCCGGACCTAGTAATTACAGTTGAGAAATAATAGGAGGTTGGTTTTATGTCAGGAAAAGTATTAATGAAAGGTAATGAAGCAATAGGACAGGCTGCAATAGAAGCTGGATGTCAGTGCTTCTTTGGATATCCAATAACACCGCAAACAGAGATATCAGCATATCTCTCAAGACAAATGCCTAAGATAGGCAGAGTGTTTTTACAAGCTGAAAGTGAAATTGCGGCTATAAATATGATTTATGGAGCAGCAGGTGCAGGAGTAAGATGTATGACATCTTCAAGTTCACCTGGAATAAGCTTAAAGGCAGAAGGAATTTCCTATATCGCTGGAGCAGAACTTCCTTGCGTAATAATAAATATCGTAAGAGGCGGCCCAGGGCTTGGCGGTATTCAGCCAGCACAATCAGACTATTTCCAAGCTACAAAGGGTGGAGCACACGGAGATTTCAACATGCCAGTTTATGCACCATGCTCTATTCAAGAAATGGTAGATTTAGTTCAAGATGCCTTTGATGTAGCTGATATATATAGAACTCCAGTTATGGTTATGGGTGATGGAATGCTTGGTCAAATGATGGAACCAGTAGAGTTCACAGAAAGACCAAAGAGAGAACTCCCTGAAAAAACTTGGGCAGCTAATGGCTTAGGAACAAGAAAAACTCATAATGTTATTAATTCTTTATTCTTAAAACCAGAAAAGTTAGAAGAGCACAATGAGCATCTTCAAAGAAAATATAAAGCAATAAAAGAAAATGAAGTTAAGTATGAATTATATAATTGTGAAGAAGAAGTTGATTTAATACTAGTGTCTTACGGAACAACTTCAAGAATATGCAAAAGTGTTATTAAGTTAGCAGAGAAGGAAGGTATAAAGTTAGGCTTAATTAGACCAATAACTTTATGGCCATTCCCAGCGGAAGCCTTTGAAAAAACTTTAAGCAATACTAAGAATGGTTATATGGCTGTGGAACTTAGCTGTGGACAAATGGTTGAAGATGTTAGACTTTCAGTTAATGGAAGAAAACCAGTTGCGTTCTTTGGAAGATCTGGCGGAATGGTTCCAAAGCCAACAGAAATTTTAGAAAATGTTAAAGCGTATATTGGAGGTGCTAGATAATGGCAGTAGTATTTGAGCCAACAAAGGCATTGTTAGATGTACCTACCCATTATTGCCCTGGATGTACTCATGGTACAATTCATAGATTAGTAGGGGAAGTACTTGAAGAGTTAAATATAATAGATAAAACTATAGGAGTTGCTCCGGTTGGATGTTCAGTTTTAGCTTATGACTATTTTGCTTGTGATATGTTTGAAGCTGCACATGGTAGAGCACCAGCAGTAGCAACTGGAATTAAAAGATCAAATCCAGATAAAATGGTATTCACATATCAAGGTGATGGAGACCTTGCGGCAATAGGAACTGCTGAGATTGTACATGCAGCAACTAGAGGAGAAAATATAGTTACTATCTTCATAAATAACTGTATTTATGGAATGACTGGCGGACAAATGGCTCCAACAACATTACCAGGACAAGTTACAGAAACAACACCTTATGGAAGAGATATAAAAGCTAATGGTCATCCAATAAGAGTTTCTGAAATGATAGCTACTTTAGATGGGGCATGCTATGTAGAAAGAGTATCTGTAGACAATGTTCCAAATGTTATTAAAGCTAAAAAAGCTATAAAGAAAGCTTTTGAAAATGCAGAGGCTGGAAAGGGTTTCTCAATGGTTGAGGTTTTATCAATCTGCCCAACAAACTGGGGTTTATCAGTTGAAGAATCTTTAGAGTGGTTAAGAAATAACATGATGCCTTTCTATACTCTAGGTGTAAAAAAAGACACAACTATGGAGGTGAAGTAATATGGCAGCACAAGATATAATTTTTGCTGGTTTCGGTGGACAAGGAATCCTTTCCATGGGTAAGTTTTTAGCTTACGCAGGAATGGATATAAACATGAATGTTTCCTGGCTTCCATCTTATGGTCCAGAGATGCGTGGAGGGACCGCTAACTGTTCAGTAATTTTATCAGACGATCCAGTTGGATCTCCAATTGTAGTAAATCCAACATCTTTAGTTGTAATGAATAGACCATCTTTAGATAAGTTTGAAAAAGACTTAGAGCCAGGTGGATTATTAATATTAGACAGTGATTTAATAGAGAGACAAATTGAAAGAACAGATATTGATGTGATTAGAATTCCTGCTCAAACAGAAGCTGATAAAATTGGAAGCAAGCAAATTGCTAACATGGTGCTTCTTGGAGCATTAGTTGCTAAAACTCAGATTGTATCTATGGAAGTATTACTTCAATCTTTGAAGGATCATGGAAAAGAAAAATTCTATGAAGTAAATAAAAAAGCTCTAGAAATTGGAGCAAGTTACGTTAAGTGAACATCCAAATCTATGATTTGGCTAATGTGAACTTACTCCACCGAACGCATGTGAGGTGGAGTTTCCTTAACTTATAAAAAAATTCTCCTTGCTCAAGGGAGAATTTTTTTATTTATAAATTTAAAGATTTATTTCTATATTTATTTTTATACTCTAATGGCGAAAGCCCTGTTGAGGATTTAAATACTCTGCAAAAGTAATGATGACTTGAGAAGCCTACCATTTCAGCGATTTGACCAACTGTTAGGTCACTTCTAGTAGTAAGCATATTCACAGCAGCATTCATACGCAGTTCTGTTAAGAAGTTAGAAAAACTTTTATCAATTCTTTGCTTAATTATTCTCGTCATGTAGGATTCACTGACATGAAATAGCTTTGATAGAGTTGCAAGAGTAAGCTCACAATCTTTATAGTTGTCCTTAATATATTCTACTGCCTTAGCTGAAATTGAATTGCCATTATCCAGCTTTACAGGTTCTATAAAGCTGGGATTCTTTTCGGCAGGCATAAGAGTATCTATAGCCTTTTTTATAACATCAATAAGCTGAACTTTATTTATTGGTTTTAAAAGATAGTCAAAGGCTCCAAGCTGTAAGGCTCTTTGAGCATATTGAAAATCATCATGGCCAGAAATTATAATAATTTTTGCATCGGGTATGTAAGGTTTTACGGTTTCAATTACCTGTAGACCCTTAATACCAGGCATATTTATGTCCATTAATATAATTTGAGGAAGAAAAGCTTTAATTATCTCAACAGCTTCTGTACCATTTGAAGCTGGCTCTGATATAGATAAAGGCAGACCAGAGGTTTCAAGTAGTTTTTTTAATCCATTTCTTATAACTTTTTCATCATCAGCAATTACTGTTCTTATCATATTTTAACTCCTTAGTTGATAATGGTATTTTTATAGTAACTGTAGTACCTTTGTTAAGAATACTTTCAATTTTAACACCGGAATTTTCACCATATACAAGTTTAATTCGTTGGTTAACGTTATATAGACCATATCCGAAATTTTCATTTTTTACATTAAGTGATTTGTTTAGTTCTTCAAGAGTTTCTTTATCAATTCCAATACCATCATCACATACTGAAATATAGATAAATTCATTATCGGCTACAACCTTTATATTTACATATCCTGGGCTTAATTTAGCTTTGATGCCATGATAAATGGCATTTTCTACTATGGGCTGAATTATTAATTTCAGCACTGTTATCTCGCTTAAGGACTTATCAAATTCAATATTAAATTTAAGTATATCTTCATATCTTTTTTGCTGTATGAATAAATAATTTTCAACATGTTTTATTTCTTGGCTTAGTGATATAAATTCTTGACCATTGCTAAGAGAGATTCTAAAAAAGTTTGAAAGAGCTTCAATCATAGCTGCAATCTCTACAGCATCATAGTCATAGGCTTTCCATTGAAGATTGTCTAGGGTGTTATATAAAAAGTGTGGATTGATCTGTGATTGAAGAACTTTAAGCTCTGCAGAACGTTTTTCATTTTCTTCTTCATAAATTCTATTCATAAGAAACTTGATTTCTTCAACCATACTGTTAAAGCTATGAGCTAAAACGGCAATTTCATCCTTTTCTTTAGGATTAACTTCACAAAACACATCAAGGTTTCCATCTTCAATACTATTGATAGCTGTAGTTAGTTTCTTAATTGGGTTTGAAATTGAATGACTGAACATAGTACAAAGAGCAATGGAAGTTATAAGCATAAAAATCCATATAATAAATATTGAATAAATTAAATTATCTATATCCTTTGTGAGTTCTTTAGAAGAAACCATACTGCAAAGAGACCAACCGTTTGTATTAGGAATAGCAGAGTGAAAAATTACACTTTCAATTTTATTATTATTCATTATATTATAAGTTCCAACCTTCGTTGAAGTATTGAGATTGATTTTTTCCTTAAGAAGATTTAAATCTTCTATACTTATATTATCAGGCTTTTGAGGGGTGTATATATTACCGTTGTTATCCATTATCCAGGATGTACAGTTATAGAAATCTATCCCTTCTACTATTTGTGATATTTTATTTAAAGAAATAGCTCCATTGATAAATCCATTTTTAACACCATTTTCATTATAAACAGGATAACAAATTAAAACTATTGGTTCATTATTAGTATGAGAGAATACAGGAGTACTAATAACGTATTCATTTGTAGATGACATTGCATGTTTAAAATATTCTCGTTCAGATACATCTATAGTTTGTTCTTCGGTTACCCAGCCTTTTCCATCAATTTTCCCAATAGCAAATGTGCCATAAAGGTTACCGTAATGTGTACTAAGTCTATCATTGAGTCTGTTTATATAGGGCTGAAGCTTATCCATATCCATATTCATAACTTCTTCAGATTGGCTTATTATACGAATTTCACTAATACGCTGATTTAACCATAGCCCAACATCTAATGTTTTAGATTCAATAAGCTGAGTATTTAGGTTATAGGTAAGGTTTTCTGTGGATTTAATAATGGTTTCCTTTGCTAAGAGTAAGAAAACTAATAAAACAAAGGTTACACAAGAGGTGAATAACATAATTATTTTGGTTCGGAGCTTCATTAGCGTATTCTATCCTTTCTTTAGTTAAATTAGTTCGTAAAAGTACAACTTTGTGAAAAGAATTACAAATACAAAGTGTACAACCTATACTATAATATAAAAAGAATGATAAGTATATAACAATGTTTGCTCGAGTATCAGGTTATAAGTTGATTTGAAAATCAATGAGATAGAATATAAAATGCTAAGGAGAGAAATTTTAATGAGAAATAAAAGAATAATTACACTTGTCCTTTGTGCTTTAATGAGTGCCTCTATAGTAGGATGTGGAAGCAAAAATACAGCAGGTAAAAGTGGAATTCCAGATGGAACATATACCGGTGAGGGAAATGGAAAAGGTGGAAAGATTGTTGTTGAATTAACAATGAAAGATGAGAAAATAGAGGATATTAAGGTTAAAGAGCATGGTGAGACTCCAGGATATGCTGATGCTTTAGATAAAATGTCTGCAGAAATGGTAGCTAAAAATACTATTGAAGTTGATATGGTAAGTGGAGCTACTTTAAGTTCAACAGGTATATTAGAAGCTGTTAAGGATGCATTTAGTAAGACTGGTGTATCAGCTGATAAATTAGTTGCTCAAGAAGGACAAGCTGAAGATGAAGTTCGTGAAGCTGAGTATTCAGCAGATGTAATTGTACTTGGTGGTGGTGGTGCTGGATTAACTGCTGCAATCGAAGCTGCTCAAAATGGTGCATCGGTAATATTAGTTGAAAAGATGCCTATGGTTGGAGGAAACACTTTAATTTCAGGTGGAGAAATGGCTGCTCCAAGTAACTGGCTTCAAGGTGAAGAAGCAATTGAAGATAGTAAGGACCAATTTTATGAAGATATATTAAAGGGTGGAGACAATGAAAATAATCCAGAGTTAGTAAGAGTATTAGCTGATAATGCAACTGAAGATGCAGAGTGGCTTAGAGATGAAGTTGGAGTTACCTTTGAAGATTACATGTTATTCTTTGGTGGTCACTCAGTTAAAAGAAGTCTTGTTCCAAAGGATGCAAGTGGAGTTGAGTTAATAGAAAAGTTATCTGCAAAGGCTGAAGAGCTTGGAGTTATAACTCACTTAAATACAGCGGCAACTGAATTAGTGCAAGAAGATGGTAAGGTTGTAGCTATTAAGGCTGACTACAAGGGTGAAGAAATAAAATATAATGCTACTAATGGTGTAATAGTTGCTACTGGGGGATTTGGTTCAAACTTAGAAATGAGAGTAAAGCATAATCCAGATATGAATGAAAAAATTCTTTCCACTAATAGTGTAGGAAGTACTGGAGATGGAATTGTTATGGCTGAAGCTTTAGGTGCTGATATAGTTGATATGGAATACATCCAAACATACCCAACTTGTGATCCGGAAACAGGAATACTTCTTTATGTTGGAGATGTAAGATTAGAAGGTCGTTCAATTCTTGTTAATAAAGAAGGTAAGAGATTTGTTGAAGAATTAGAAAGAAGAGATGTAATCTCTAAAGCAGTAGTAGCGCAGACTGATAGTGTATCTTACATGTTCTGGGATGAATCTGCTATGGAAGCAAGTAAAGTCAATGTGAAACATAAAAAAGAGTATGATCAATTAATCGCAGAGAAGAAGCTTGTAAAAGCGAATACAATAGAAGAAGCAGCAGAATTCTTTGGAATTGATGCTGAAGAATTAAAGAATACAGTAGCTAAATATAATGAGTATGCACAAAATGGAAAAGACCTTGAGTTTAACAAAAGAGGAGAACTTGTACCATTTGCTGAAGGTCCATACTATATCATGAAATCTAAACCAGCTATACACCACACTATGGGTGGAATTAAGATTAATACAAATGCTGAAGTTGTAGATAAAAATGGTGAAGTAATCAAAGGGTTATATGCTGCAGGTGAGGTTACTGGAGATATTCACGGAACTAACAGACTTGGAAGTGATGCCATAGCAGATATAACTGTATTTGGTAGAATTGCAGGAAGAAATGCTGCAACTGTAAAATAAATATAAATTAACAATTTATATAAACAACCCTTAATAAAGAATACCCCTATAAACGGTACTATGAGATTAAAAAGTTAATTTCATAGTACCGTTTTGTTTTATTTTAATATAAATTGTCGGAAAGTTTGATGAGAGTAACGAAACAAACCTATTTACAGCGTAACAATGTTATGTTACGATTAAAATATAGTAAATGAGGTTAATAAACAGCTATAAAATGAAGTGCTAGCTTAAATAAGTTATTTTTATTTAAGTTATGTAACATTATTACGTGAAAGAGGTGTTAAGTATGGAGGAAAATCAAGGGGGAGAAAAAAAGATTAAATTATGGAATAAGGATTTTTTCTTGTTATGGCAGGGACAGTTGGTATCTTATCTAGGAGATGTTATTTATTCTTTTGCATTAAGCTTTTGGGTGTTAAATGTAACAGGTTCTACAGCATTAATGGGAATATTGCAAGCAGCATCAATGGCTCCTAGATTAATCATAGGGCCTTTTGCTGGAGTTCTAGTAGATAAGTGGGATAGAAAAAAGATTATAGTTATAGCAGATGTTATAAGAGGGGTTTTATCTACCTTTGTTGGAATTGCAGCGCTTAGTGGTTTCTTAGAAGTTTGGATGGTTTTTGTGGTTGGAGTAGTTACAAGCGTATGTTCAGCGTTTTTCAATCCAGCAATAACTTCTGTAAAGCCTGATATTGTAGATAAGAGTAAATTGGTTAAGGCAAACTCAGTTACAAGTTTAGCGCAGGCTGGAGCTAGTTCTCTCGGAAGTGCTGTTAGCGGAGTGATATATGTAGTAGTTGGTGCTCCATACATGTTTTTATTTGATGGAATATCTTATTTATTCTCGGCTTTTACTGAAATGTTCATAAGTATTCCAAATATAAAACGTAATAATGGTGAAGTAACTTTTATTGAAGATTTTAAAAGTGGTTTATCTTTTGTTTGGAATTTTAAAGCTTTAAGAAACATGTTTATTATAAGTTGTGGACTTAACTTCTTCTTCAATGCGGCTTTTGTACTTATGCTGCCACTATTTAATGAAGCAAGTTATCTTGGTGCTGAGAAATATGGATTTTTAATGGCAATGAGTTCTGTTGGAATGATAATAGGAAGTGGACTTTTGTCAGTAGTAAATATTAAAAATAACAAAAGATATCTTATAATTGTAGGGACATTTTTACCTATGGCAATGCTGTTTTTATTAATTCCTATTGTTAATAATTATTATATAATTTTAGCAGTAGCAACTATATCCTTTGCTTTGAATATTATGGGAAATACAATTTTTGATTCTGTACTAATGACTATTATACCTGAGGAAAAGAGGGGAAAAGTATTTGCCTTAATTAATACATTTTCTATGGGACTTACTCCGCTTGGATTAGCAGTTGGTGGAATTCTAGGAGAGATTCTTCCAATAAGAATAGCTATGCTTATCCTACTTTGCTGCACACTATTATTAACTTTGGCATTCGCGTTTATTAAGGGGTTAAGACCAATGATTAACTTTGATCCAGAGGTTGAAGATGTTGAGACTTTAATAACTCGTACCAATAAAATAAGTGATGGAGAAAAAAGTTGTCAAGTAGCTGCTGATTAGAATAAGGACTAACGTAATTTTATCAGAAAATAGATTAGAGATGAAGTTATCTTATTTTAGGTTATTTATGAAGTATTTTAATAATAATTTCTATGAAATGTGTGAATAAGTGAACCGAAATAAAATAGATATATACAAATAATGAGGTGAATCGGAGGATATATTATGGAAAATAATCAAATTGGAGATTTAAGAATATCAGGTAGTGGAAGTGCTGGCGGAGGAAGATATAATGTGGTATCTATCAGTGGAAGTGGGAAAATTATTGGAGATTTAAACTGTGAGAGATTTAGAATCAGTGGAAGCGGCAAGGTGGATGGTTCAATTACCACTAATGATTTTGGAATCAGTGGAAGTGGAAAGGTTACAAGAGATCTAAAATGTGCAAGGGGCTCTATAAGTGGTAGTGGAAAAGTTGAAGGTTCAGTGTATGGTGGAAGTTTTACTATAAGCGGTAGTGGGGTTGTTGAAGGCAATTTTAAAGGTGATGAATTTACAATTAATGGGTCTGGAAAGGTTGGAGGCAGAATTAGTGGCACAGCTGTTAAATTATATGGAGCTGTAAGTGTAGGACAGGGAATCGAAGGGGAAATTATTGATATTAGAGGTTCTTTAAGAACGAATAATATGGTTAATGGAGATCAGGTAAGTATTGAAGTTGGTGGCAGAACAGAGATTGAAGAAATTGGTGCTACAAAGGTTACAGTATCAAAAGGGATACAAGGCAGGGGACTAGTATCTAGATTTTTCTTAAAGATGTTTGGAGGAAAAGATTTTGATTATTTAGTAGCTAAGACTATTGAGGCGGATGAAATTTATTTAGAAAATACTATAGCAGATGTAGTTAGAGGTGGTAAAATAATCATTGGTGAAGGCTGTAAGATTAAGAAGATAGAATACAGTGATAGCTTTGAAGTGAAGAGTGAAACATCTATTATAGATGAAACTATTAAACTTTAATAATATTAAGAGAGCTTTAACCAATGAAAATTTATTGTAAGCCATTTATGGAGGGAATAAAGAATGGATGAGGAATTAATTTCTAAAAAAGAAATATTGGATATGACGGGAATATCATATGGACAATTGTACAGATGGAAAAGGAAAGATTTAATTCCAGAGGAATGGTTTATAAAGAAGTCTAGCTATACGGGGCAGGAAACCTTTTTTCCAAAGGAAAAGATAATTGAAAGAATTAATAAAATAATAGAGCTAAAAGATGAGATGCCATTAGATGAATTAGCAGAAGTGTTTTCAGATAAAACAGTAGTTAATGATTCAGGTGAAGAGTATCTTCTTCAATGTGGAGTAATTACAGCTGAAGCATTGGTGATTTATAAAGATATGTTTGGAGTTAAAGATGAATATAGCTTTAAGGATATGCTTATTATGTATGTCTTGCAAAGTCAGCTGGATTCAGGGGTTTTATCAATTAGTGACATAGAAATCTTGGTAAGATTCATAGACAAAGAATATCCTAAGTTGGAAGCAAGTAATGGTACAGTGTATTTTATTAGAAGATTAGGTGTAGGAGTATGCTTAGCCGCTTTCAACGAAGGTATCCTTGTAGATGAAAGCAGCAAAATTGTTGGAGAAGTTAATATAAAGATTGCAAGTGAAGCTATAAAGTTTAAATTAACACTTTAGAATCAATGGGGGTATTGGGAGATGAACTTAGAGGAGTATAGTGATTTAAAAATAAGTGATGATATTGATAGCAATGGTGGGACTTATAGAAATGTGCAAATCAGTGGGGATGCTAATATCAATGGAGACGTAACCTGCAAAACGCTTACCATAAGTGGAGATGGTGAGATAAGAGGGAGGATTTATTGCCAGGAAGATTTCAAGATTAATGGTGATGTAGATATAAGGTCAAATGTCAGCTGTGGAACCATGAAGGTTATGGGAGATGCCAATATTAAAGGTAGTATAGCTATAGGTGGGGACCTTAAAATATATGGAGACATGGACATTGAAGGAGATATAAACTGTGAAAATGCAAAAGTCATGGGAGATTTAGAGGGTAAACAGAGCCTTCTTTGCAGAGGAAATGTAACTATTATGGGAGATTGCACCTTAGGCAAGGATGTTAAAGGAAAAGAGATAAAGGTATATGGAGATATTGATAGTTGTGAATCAATTGTAGGAGAAGAAGTAAATATATACGGGGATGTAATAGCTGAGAAGGCTATTGAAGGAGATAAATTATACTTTCATGGAGAAGTTGAGTGTAATGGTTTAGTTAATGGAGAAGAAGTATATATAAGTATGCATGGTGACCATAAGATAAAAGAAATTGGTGGCAAGAAAATCAGAGTATCTGATGACATGGGGAAAAAGAAAAAGCTAAGTATCTCTTTATTTCCGTTCAGTATTTCAAAAGGTAGTGGACTTTGCTGTGACTGTATAGAAGGCGATGATATTATGCTTAAAAATTCAAAGGTTAAGATTGTTAGAGGTCACAAGATTATAATTGGTGAAGGCTGTGAGGTTGATAAGGTGGAATACACAGGGGAGCTTCTTGTTCTTGATAATGCAGTAGTAAGAGAAAGTGTGATTATAGAATAAGAGATAAATGGGGAATAGTTTATGAGGATTAGAGCTGAGATTGTAAATGATTATATCCATGCAAAGGATATTAGTAGGTATAAGGATGAATGGTTTTTCAAAAGCGATGGACATACATTTGTAGAGCCTTCATATGAAAAACAACATCGAGAATCAGTGGAGCGAATTTTTAATCATATAAAAAGCGGACTAGAAAACTTTATTCCTTGCAATGTTGAAATATGGGAAAAATTATTCTTCAATTGGAGAGAAATCATAGATAACGTTACTATTAATCTTATAGTAGGATCTCCAGAACCCTATGATGCAACAGTTTTAAGGGCACTCAATAGTGAGAGTAATGTTATTCTTGATTTAGGATTATGGACAAAATATGAGGGTAAATGTGATATTCCAAGTGTAGTTCATAACTTGTTGACACATGAATTGTGTCATGTATGTATCGGGAAAACTATACAAGGGATTGATGATGATATTGAAAGTGAGAATTACTTAATAAATTTAGATGCCAATACCTTTCATGAGGCTTTTGCTCATTTAATATCCTTTGAAGATAAAGATATCAATGAAGTTCAATGGGATACTGAAGAGTGGCAAGGGGTAAAAAAAAAATGCAGAAAGACAATGAGAGTAGCTTTGGTTGAAACTGATATTGATAAGCAACGCGAGTTTTTGAATGATGCTATTTGTGGAAACTATAAGGAAAAATATGCTGCAATATCTGGAATGTTTTATCTTGTAGATTATTGGAGAGAAAAAGGTTTAGTGGGGTTAGAAGAAGTATTTAAAAGTGGATATTGTGGATTTGCAAAAAAGACAGCTGATGGATACTAAAATAAATAAGTTGGAAAGAATAACCTACGTAGTGATATAATCAATACGTGGGTTTTCTTCTGTGAAAACTAAAATGTAGTAGAGGAGTGATGGATATGGAATATAGAAAATTTGGCAATCAATATGTGGTTCAAATCCCAAGGGGAGAAGAGTTAATTGAAAAGCTTACAGAGCTTGTGGAGAAGGAAAATATTAAACTAGCTTCAGTTTCAGGTATTGGAGCTGTGGATGAGGTTAAGATAGGAATTTACGATACTGTAAATAAAAAGTATGATAGTATAACATATAGCGGTGATTTTGAGATTTCTGCATTGGTTGGAAACATATCAACCATGAAGGGAAAGCCATATTTACATTTACATATTACCATTGGAAACGTGATGGAAAATAAATTCTATTGTGGACATTTAAATTATGGAGTAATAAGTGCAACTTCAGAGATTTTTATTACTGCTATAGATGGAGAAGTTGACAGAGAGTTTAGTGAAGATATAGGATTAAATTTAATGAAATTTGATAAATAACCTTAGGGATTAAAGTTAAAATGGGGGGATTCAGGTGAAGTTAATTACATTTGAAAAGAATAATGTGCAATACTTGGGGCTTGTTAAAAGCAATAAAAGAGAAGTTGTAGACTTAAATAAGTTAGGCGTAATAGAGAAAACTATGCTAGAGTTTATAAAAAATACAACAGGTGAAAAATTAAAGGAGTTAAGTCAGAAGGCTGAGAGTGTTGTAGGTGAAGATATTGAAATGGTGACTTTGTGTGCGCCGATACCAGTACCAGAGCAAGATATAATATGCCTAGGAATTAATTATATGGATCATGCTGAAGAGTCAGCTAAATTTCATAATGAAAAGTTTGAGGGGGAAAGACCTTATGCAGTTTATTTCTCCAAAAGGGTTAATGAAGCTGTACCATATGGAGGCTTTATAGAAAGTCATAAAGAGATTGTAGATAGTCTTGATTATGAGGTGGAATTAGCTGTTGTAATTGGTAGGGATGCTAAGAATGTTGCTAAGGAGGACGCTTATCAGTATGTGTTTGGATATACTATTCTTAATGATGTAAGTGCTAGAAATCTTCAAACAAGACATAAGCAATTTTATTTTGGTAAGAGTCTTGATGGATTTACGCCTATGGGGCCGTGGATTGTAACTTTAGATGAATTTAATCATCCTTTAAGATTAAAAGTACAAGCAAGGGTTAATGGTGAATTAAGACAAAGCAGCTCAACAGATAAGTTAATTTTTGATATACCACACGTTATTCATGAGCTTAGTCAAGGTATGACGCTAAAGGCGGGAACAATAATATCCATGGGAACACCTTCAGGGGTTGGAATGGGTTTTAAACCACCTAAATTTCTTAAATCTGGGGATGTTGTGGAGTGTGAAGTAGAAGGAATTGGAGTTTTGAAAAATGTAGTTTTATAGTGGAACTAAAGAAAGGGAGAAGGTGGAATTTAGATGAGAGATCTTTGGGATTTATTTTTAACCTTTTGCAGAATTGGAGGGTTAACATTTGGAGGCGGATATGCTATGCTTCCAATGCTTCAGAAAGAAGTTGTTGAAAATAGAAAATGGGCAACAGAAGAGCAGATAATGGATTATTATGCTGTTGGCCAATGTACGCCAGGAATTATAGCTGTAAACACAGCAACTTTTGTTGGATATAACAATAGAGGTGTGTTAGGAGCGATTGCTGCAACTTCTGGAGTTGTATTTCCATCCTTAGTTATTATTATGATAATAGCAGCTTTTATTAGCAATTTTGCAGATTTAGCAATAGTTCAGCAAGCGTTTGCAGGAATAAGGGTGGCTGTTGGAGTTCTCGTTTTGAATGCAATAATAAAGCTTTGGAAAAGTGGAGTAAAAGATGTTGTGGGGATTATAATTTTTGCAGTAACATTTGTTGTTTCTCTTATATTTAGTTTGTCACCAGTATATGTTGTCATTGGAGCTATTATTGTTGGTATACTGGCAGGTAGAAAAAGAGGTGTAAATTAATGAATATTTATATATTGCTTTTTCTTGAATTCTTTAAGACAGGGCTATTTTCAATTGGTGGAGGGCTTGCAACACTTCCATTTTTATATGATATGGCAGATAAATATCCATGGTTTGATAGAGCTGTACTGGCTGATATGATTGCAGTTTCAGAATCAACTCCAGGTCCTATCGGAATAAATATGGCAACTTATGTTGGTTATGAAACAGGTGGGATTTTAGGTGGAGTTCTTGCAACAGTAGCATTAGTTTTACCTTCTGTTATAATAATTATTATAATTGCAAAATTTTTAAATAAATTTAATGAAAATAAGATTGTAAAGTCGGCTTTTTATGGATTAAGACCGGCAGTAACAGCATTAATTGCAACAGCAGGCTTTGAGGTTTTAAAAATATCCATTTTTACCTTTGAAAAGTTTGCACAAAGTCATAATATTGTGGACATAATAAATATAAAATCTACTGTGCTATTTGCGAGTCTTTTCTTTATAACTAAAAAATTTAAGACACATCCACTAGGAATTATAGCAGGAGCAGCGGTTGTAGGGATTATATTTAAGTTTTAAGTTCACTAAGAAACTTTTATTGTAGAGATACATATTTTGTATTATAATAGCTTTTGTACACGCAGGTGATGGACAAGAAGTGGAAGCTAAGTAATATGTAGCAAAACAATTTTGATGAAAGAATGCGTATAAGAGGAGAAAAAATATGAGTAGAATGTTTGGAACTGACGGAGTAAGAGGAGTTGCCAATAGTGAACTTACAGCGGAACTTGCTTTCCAATTAGGAAAAGCAGGAGCATGTGTATTAACTGAAGGAACTCACAAGGCTAAAATATTAGTTGGAATGGATACAAGAATTTCAGGAGATATGCTTGAGCATGCCTTGATAGCTGGAATTTTATCAGTTGGAGCTGAAGCAATTTCAGTTGGAGTTGTACCAACACCAGCAGTTTCGTATTTAACAAGAAAATATGGAGCAGATGCAGGAGTTGTAATTTCAGCATCTCATAACCCAGTAGAGTATAATGGAATAAAGTTCTTTAATAAAGATGGCTTTAAGCTTACTGATGAATTAGAGGACAAGATTCAAGCATTAATAGAAAGTAACTTTGAAGGCGTAGAAGTTCCAGTAGGGGAACATATAGGTAGAAGAACAATCGTTGATACAGGCGTTCAGGAATATGTTGATTTTGCAATATCAACAATTGAAGGCAACCTAGAGGGATTAAAAATAGCAATAGATTGCGCTAATGGAGCAGCATATAAAACTTCAGAATTAGCACTTAAGAAGCTTGGAGCTGAAGTATTTGCAATTCACAATAAACCAGATGGAATTAATATAAATAGAAACTGTGGTTCAACACATCCAGAAGATTTAATGAAGTTTGTAAAAGAGAATAATTGTGATTTTGGACTTGCTTTTGATGGTGATGCAGACAGATGTCTTGCAGTTGATGAAAATGGGGAACTAGTTAATGGAGACCATATGATGGTTATAGCTGCAAAACACTTAAAAGCTTTAGGACAACTTAATCATGACACTGTTGTTGTAACTGTTATGAGTAATCTAGGATTACACATAGCTTTAAAAGAAGCCGGAATAAAAACTGTTTCAACAAAAGTTGGTGACAGATATGTATTAGAAGAGATGGCGAAGGGCGGTTTTTCAATAGGTGGAGAGCAGTCAGGACACGTTATATTCCTAGATTTCAATACAACTGGTGATGGATTAGTTTCAGGATTACAGCTTGCAGCAACAGTTAAAGAAACGGGTAAGAAATTAAGTGAATTAGCGGGTGGAATGAAGGAACTTCCACAAGTTCTTGTTAATGCAAAAGTACCTAATGATAAGAAAAATATTCATGAGGTAGATGATGAAATAGCAGCAGATATTAGAGGAATAGAAGCTAAAATGGCTGGTTCAGGAAGAGTATTAATCAGACCATCAGGTACAGAACCATTAGTGAGAGTTATGCTAGAGGGTGAAAACCAAGCAGAAATAGATAAGATAGCTCATGAGTTAGCTAAAAAAATAGAGGTAAAAGCAAACTGCTAATTTATAGACGGAAGAAAATATTTTTTCTTCCGTTTATTTTTTATTGATTATGAACGTATAATAAAATATGATATACTACAAGTAGATGCAATTGCCTTTAGGAGGAAATTTAAATGTTAGGGTATGTGATTTTGGGGGGAGTAGCCTTAGTTATCGCAGGCTTTTTTATATTTTCATGGTTATTATCCAGCAAAGTTATTCATCCTTTGGTTAAAAACTACCATGATACTTATAAAAGATGTGTAGATCGTAATTGTTTAGATGAAAATTTATATAACAGTTGGAATAAAACCGATTTTTATATATCATCTGATTATGGGTACAACCTATCCTGTGAGTTGTTAGAAGATGATAACTATGAGAAATTAGGAGAAAAAATTAAGGTCATGATATTAGTTCATGGTATAACCTGGAGTAAATATAGCTCTATAAAATATGCTGAAATGTTTATTAATCGAGGCTTTAAGGTTTTAATTTATGACCATAGGAATCATGGACTGAGCGGGAAGGCTCCTACAACTATGGGGTATTATGAGAAATATGATTTAAAAAAGGTTGTTGATTGGTGTTATAAAACTTATGGAGAGGATGTTCAAGTAGCTACGCATGGTGAATCTATGGGGTCTGCAACTGTTCTTTCTCATCTAGAAATAGATGAAAGACCAAAATTTGTTATAGCGGATTGTGGATATTCAGATTTGCATAAGTTATTAGAGTATCAATTGAAGCAACGATATAAGCTGCCAAGTTTTCCTTTTATACCATTAGCGGCAAAGCTTGTTAAAATGAGAGCAGGATTTAATATCGAAGAGGTAAGTCCAATAAAAGTTGTATCTAATACAGATATACCTATTTTATTTATTCATGGTGAAGACGATGATTATGTTCCAACTTATATGGGGAAAGAGTTGTTTGACGCCAAAAAGGATAAAAAGGAATTGTATATTGCACCAAAAGCTAAACATGCTGAGGCTTTGGTGAAAAATATAAAACAATATGAAAAAGTCGTTAGTGACTTTTTAGAAAAATATTATGATCATTAATGGAGGTTATTGGAGTTGGGATATAGTATTAAAAATTTAAGTGATTTGGATGAAGAAAGCTCGAGGAATATGTCTAGAATTTTCATAGAGAGTTTTGGGCATATGTTTGAAAAGTTTTCTAAGGATAAGGAAGCATTAATAGAATGCTTTGAAAAATCTTTTATTTATGACATGATATATGTTGCCTTAGATGGAAAGCGAGTAGTTGGCTTTATTGCAGTTTCAAATTGCAAGGGGCGAGTGGTAAATGTCAATAAAAAAGAGTTTTGTAATCACTTTGGAAAAATAAAAGGAGCAATTTTTAGCTGGCAGCTAAAAATGATTATGGGAAAACCCGTAGTGAGTGAGCCAAATCAATGTTATATTGATTTTGTAGCGGTAGATAAGGACTACAGAAGAAAAGGTGTTGCTATAGAATTGTTTAATTATATCCATGAACATTTGATTTTTGATGAATTTAATTTAGATGTTTTAACTACAAATCCGGAAGCGCAAAAGCTTTATGAAAAGCTTGGCTATAAGGTTGATAAAGTAAAGAAAAGTATTATGACAAGGAGTCAGGGCTTAGGCAATTTAGTTATTATGAAGCATAAGATAATACTGTAAGAAATATATATTAAAAGGTTCTAGGATTGATAAAATCAAATCTAGAACCTTTTTATGTGCAAGATTTATTTTGTTTTTGTTGAACTGCTGCTTGAACCAGACTCGCTAAGTTTACTATTTATTATTGAGTTTTCAATAATAGTGTAGAAAATAACATCCTCAATGGCTATGTCACTATTATCTATAATATCTAAAGTGAATTTTGAGGTTGGGCTAAAGAAATTTCCATCGATTACATAATCAACCTCACCATCATTATCAAAAATTTTAAAATCCTTATTTAAGAAGAAAGAGTCAGGTTTACCAGTACCTTCTTTTTCAAAGTCACTATTGTAAAAGTACTGTATGCGCTTTATTTTCCACCAATCTTTTAGTTTTTCTTCGCCAATGTAGCCAGTAATAGTTTGGGTACTATCTTCTATCTGAGCAAGTCTATCGATTGATACGTTGAAAAGTTTCACTTGAGTTAATCCAAGTCTTTTAATTTGGCTTTCTTTTTTTATGATATTGCCATGGATATCCTTAAGCTCTAGAACATCTCCAAAGAAAGGAAATAATTTTCCTTTAACCTCTCCAATTAAAACACCATCGCTCATAATGTAATAATGTTTTCTAATGGATAGAATTTTCTTTTCCATAGCAATTTCTTTAGAACTTGAAAGTATTTCTTCAAAGCTCTGGGTATTAGGATTAACTAAATTTGTAGATTCAGTTCCAAATACTCTGTTCATTTGCGCCTGGTGCAAAAGAAAGATCCCTAGTATTAAGCCTGCTATTATAATTAGAATTGTATTTATAATTTTATTTAAAAGTTTCATAGTATACCTCTAGAATTTTCATATATTATGTATGATTAAATAATTATAACATTGATTTGAATTATATTCTAGGTTCGCAGGGAGCTGAAGAGTGCGTATATGATATGTCGCTGTCCATAGGATATTTAGAAAGATTAAAAAAATAGCAATATACTTATAAAAAAATACAAAAAAGTAACAATAATATTTAAACATTAAATTAATACCATTGACCAATAGATGTATTGTGAATATAATAAAATGAGGTTATTGTTAAAAGTGGCCAAGATTATCCAAGAGATAGGCCAATATTATTTAAAAAGTCACTTTAAAAACCTAGTGAAAAATGATATATATTTTAACTAAAACTAAGCGCCAGGGCTAAGTGGACGAGTTATAAGTTTTTATAAACACACGGACACGTAGTTGACGAGGATGGGGAGTATCGAGGTTTCGGCGGATGCCCCACGGTATCGCACTACCGTTAACGATTGATAAAAGCAGAAAGTGATTTTTGTTACAAAGCAATCATGTGTAAAACCTTAACTAAATGTGGATAGGTTGATTAGTATTTTTTAAGATGTGGATAGTTTTTTATGTAAATGGTTAAAGACTATTTAAGCACCTTCTTTTAGTGTTCTCAATAATATGGACAGTAGGAGACTTGCATATTATTACTAAGATTCATACTTAAAGGTTATACTAAATCAAAGGTTTTTCTTATTCATGTAGAGGTATTTCTAATTAAGAATAAAAAAGACATTTAGGGAGGAAAAAATTATGTGCGGAATAGTTGGTTATTTTGGAAAGAGAGAAGCGGCACCTTTATTAATCGAGGGGTTAAGTAAGTTAGAGTACAGAGGATATGACTCTGCAGGGGTTGCTATATTAAACGAGAACGGTGTAAATGTAGCAAAGCGTAAAGGCAGACTTGCTAACCTTGAGGCGGCATTAGAGGAAAGCCCAATTGAAGGATATGTTGGAATAGGGCACACTAGATGGGCAACACACGGAAGTCCATCAGATGTAAATTCACATCCTCATACAAATGGAGATGGAACAATAGCTGTAGTTCACAACGGAATAATTGAGAACTACATTAAAATAAAAGAGTGGTTAATGACTAAAGGATATACTTTTAAATCAGAGACAGATACAGAGGTAATACCAAATCTAGTTGATTATTACTATAAAGGTGATCTTTTAAATGCTGTTATGGAAGCAACTGAAAAGTTAGAAGGTAGCTATGCTATAGGTGTTATTTGCAAAAATGAGCCAGATAGATTAGTTGCAGTTAGAAATGAAAGTCCACTTATAGTTGGTCTTGGTGATGGAGAAAACTTCATAGCTTCAGACATACCAGCAGTATTAAACCAAACAAGAGACGTTTATCTTTTAGAAAACAAAGAATTCGTTGTAATGACAAAAGATGGAGTTAAGATTTATGGCGACTTCGAGAAAGAAATCGAGAAGGAAGTATTCCACGTAACTTGGAATGCGGATGCAGCTGAAAAAGGCGGATATGAGCACTTCATGATGAAGGAAATTCACGAGCAGCCAAAGGCAATAAAAGATACTATGGCTGGAAGAATTGTTCCAGGTCATCCAGTAAATATAGATGATATACACATTACAAAAGAGCAGATTGAAAAGTTGAATAAAGTTTATATAGTTGCCTGTGGAACTGCTTACCACGCTGGAGTTGTTGGAAAGTATGTTATTGAGAAGCTTGCTAGAATACCAGTAGAGGTTGATATAGCATCTGAATTCAGATATAGAGATCCAATTATAGACCAAAATACTTTAATGATAGTTGTAAGTCAATCAGGAGAAACTGCTGATACTTTAGCTGCTTTGAAAATGGCTAAAGAAAGAGGCGCAAGAGTTATTGCAGTAACAAACGTTGTTGGAAGTTCAGCGGCTAGAGAAGCTGATGATATTTTATATACTTGGGCTGGACCAGAGATTGCAGTTGCTTCAACAAAGGCATATGTAACTCAATTAATAGCAATGTATACAATAGCTTTATTCTTTGCAGAGCAGAAGGGTACTGTTGATCCACATGACTTAGAGGATATGAAGAAGGAAATGTCAACTTTACCTGAGAAGGTAGAAGCTGCCTTAGCATCTGAAGAATCAATCCACGAATTAGCTAAGAGAATAAAAGAGCATACTGATATGTTCTTCTTAGGAAGAGGTACAGATTATGCTGTGGCAATGGAAGCTTCATTAAAGGTTAAAGAGATATCTTATGTTCACTCTGAAGCTTATGCATCAGGCGAATTAAAGCATGGTCCTATAGCTCTTATCGAGGATGGAACTATAGTTGTAACTTTAGCTACTCAAAATGATTTATTTGATAAAACTGTAAGTAACATGAAGGAAGTTATAGCAAGAGGTGCTAATGTAATAGCAGTAGCGCAGGAAGGCCATACTGAAATCGAAAAATCTACTGAAAATGTAGTATTTATACCAAAGGTAATGGATTTATTTACACCAGTTGTAGCAATAATTCCAATGCAGCTTTTATCTTACTACCTATCAATTGAAAAAGGCTGTGACGTGGATAAGCCAAGAAATTTAGCTAAGTCAGTAACAGTAGAATAATAAATAATATATAAAAAAATGAGCTTTTACAAATAGTAAAAGCTCATTTTTTTACTCAAGTTTTAATTGAGTATGTGTAAATTAAATACATAAAGAGGAAATTCTTTTTCAGAATTTCATCAAAGGATGGGTGATGCTAGATGGGGGTCTAACATCTTTCATGAAAATTACTTTGATATTTTAATTATAGACAGTTTTTCATAATTATATACAAGTGGATTTGAAGATATAAAAAATTATATTATTATTAAATTAATAAAATAGTAAAGAGGTTTAATGCAAAACATGGATAATATGTTTATAATTAGTATATAGGAAACATGAATGGGAAGATTAGGGGGAATGAGTATGTTTAACTGTTCAAAATGTGGTTTTCATGGATGTTCGAGCAGAAATCTAGAAAAAAGTCTTGATGAGTGTCCTAGCAAGAATGAAAAAGTTCAAAGTAAAGCTATGGAACTATATAAAAATGAAGAGAATTTGATGATTGCTAATAATGCAGCCTTGGTTGAGGCTGAAGGGTATTGTAAACAAACAAGATTAGAGGAAACTATTAACTTCATGAAGAAATGTGGATATAAAAAAATTGGAATGGCATTTTGTGTCGGACTTCAAAAAGAAGCTAGAGATGTACAGAATATTTTAGAATATCATGGATTTCAAGTTTCTTCAGTGCTCTGTAAAAATGGAGCATATCCCAAGAGTGATATAGGAATAAGTCAAGATCAGACTATTAGAAACTGCAAAGACGAAGTTATGTGCAATCCGATAGGACAAGCGTTACTTCTTAATGAAGAGCATACGGATTTTAATATTATTTTAGGATTATGTGTAGGACATGATACACTAGCGATTAAATATATGGATGCTCCAGTTACAGTATTTGCAGTTAAAGATAGAGTAACTGGACATAATCCTTTAGCAGCAGTATATTTATCACAGGGATACTATCACGATAAACTATATTAGTAATCTATTTTAGATGTAAGTAGTCTTTAAAGGAGCATAGATAAAATCTAGCTCCTTTTTATCTAACTATAATATAAAGGGTTAATCAGCTACGAAAGTTTTCTAGTTGACTAATGAACTTCTTTTTAATGAAGTTAAAATTATTTTAAATAAAAACATACCACAGGCTGTGTTTAAGAATGTTGTTGGAACTACAATGGTTAAGAATAAAGCACTGAATGTAGCTGGAAGACCTACTATAAACATAGCAGAAGTAAGGAAGGTTGTGCCACTTATAAGAGTTCCTATTGGAAGAATTATACACATTAAAAGACTATTTTGTTTTATAGATTTTAGAGTATTTATTGACTTAATCTTAATAAGTAAAGTTAATAGAATATAAGTAATTTGAAAAGTAACAAGTTTATCAATTATATTGGGTAATTGTCCTCCAGGAAATTTTGTTGTCATAGCAGTAAAAATTCCAGTAATAATAGAGGCCACAAAACAGGATTTATAATCATCTTTATTTAAGATGATTATAATAAAAAGCATAGCAAGAGCCATATCTGGCTGCATAGGAAATCCTAAGGCTGGTGTGATTTGATGTAGAATTGCCCCTATAGCCAGCAGTAATGCATTAAGAACCATTTTGTTAGTGTTTAAATTTCTTTTCATAAAAATATTCCTCCTAAAATTTTTAAAATAATTTATCCATTCACTTTCGTCACTTGCTGATTCAGCATAGGTTCACAACATCAAAATCACCTCCTCGATAATAAAAAAGAATAAAAAAAAGCTCCATCCTAAAAATATAGGACGAAGTTAACCGCGATACCACCTAAATTGCATAATATAAATAGAACACTACATGAATTATGCCACTCATTTTCAAGTACTAACATACTTTATCTGCTATAACGTGCAGCCCACGGTAACCACTACTCCCCATAAAATCGGGTTTCGAATTACTCCTCAAAGGTCCATTCACTAAATTTTTTCTTGCTAGACTCTCACCAATGCTAACTCTCTGTATAGAAGCTAAATTTAGATACTACTCCTTATCAAAGGATTAAAATATAATAAAATGAAACTCATTTCAACATTAGTTTGAATGAGTAAATTCATCTTAATAGTATAATATTTGTTTTATTACATATTGTCAACTAAAATTTCTATAAAAAGTATAATTATCACGGATATACAAATTAAAATCTTATATATTTTATGGAAATACTTACTTTTCAAATGTTAAATATGTCAGGGTGATTGAAAATAACTCCAAAACAATATGATGATTTAATATAGAGAGTAATTACTACTGCTTTGAGATAAAATATTCAAGGGTAAGGGATGAGAGTGGTTGTGAGGTAAAATCGATTTATACCAAAGGTCTTATGTAGAGATAAATAAGAGTTTGGGTGTATTCGTATCAAGTGAACAGAGGATATGATTTATAATTTGGTTCTATAAATATTTTATAGAATGAAATTAGAACAATGTAAAAGTAATAATTAGTATGTTAAAATAAAAATTGGATTTAAGAGTATTTTTAGTATATTATTGGGTTAATACTTTTAAGGAAGGTTATATAAAAGAAACGGGGGAGCAAAAAATATGGAAAAATCTAAAGTTTATTTTGGAAACTTAAGAACAACTTCAACAATGAATTTACTTCAAAAGCTTGAAAAGCTGGTTAAAAGAGCGGGTATTGAGGAGATTGACTTTAAGGAAAAATTTGTTGCAATAAAAATTCATTTTGGAGAGCCTGGAAACCTAGCTTATTTAAGACCTAATTATTCAAAGGTTATAGTGGACTTAATAAAGGCTAATGGTGGAAAACCATTTTTAACAGATTGTAATACTTTATATGTTGGAAGACGAAAGAATGCATTAGAACACCTTGATGCTGCATATGAGAATGGATACAATCCATTTACAACAGGATGTCATGTTATTATTGCAGATGGTTTAAAGGGAACTGATGAAGAACGTGTACCAGTTGAGGGTGGAGAATACGTAGAAGAAGCTAAGATTGGCCAAGCAATAATGGATGCAGATATCTTTATTTCTATGAACCATTTCAAAGGACATGAATCAACAGGGTTTGGAGGAGCTTTAAAAAATATTGGAATGGGTTGTGGTTCTCGTGCTGGAAAGATGGAAATGCATTGTAGTGGAAAACCAACAATTGGTAAAGAAAGATGTGTTTCCTGCGGAGCTTGCAAGAGAATTTGTGCTCATGATGCAATTTCTTTTGATGAAAATAAGAAAGCACAGATTAATCATGATAAGTGTGTAGGTTGTGGAAGATGTATAGGCAACTGTAACTTTGATGCAATAAGAAATTCAGAGTATGCTGCTAATGATATTTTGAACAAGAAGATTGCTGAATATTCTAAGGCAGTTCTTTATGGAAGGCCACATTTCCATATTAGCTTAGTTATAGATGTATCACCATGTTGTGACTGTCACAGCGAAAATGATGCAGCTATTATACCTGATGTAGGAATGTTTGCATCTTTTGATCCAGTAGCATTAGATATGGCTTGTGTTGATGCTGCAAATAAGCAAAAGGCAATTAGCACAAGTTATCTAGGTGAAAAGCAACACCATACTCATGATCACTTTATAAATACTCATCCAGAAACAAATTGGGAAGTATGTATTGATCATGCAGTGAAATTAGGTTTAGGAAATAAGGAATATGAATTAATAGAAATCTAAAATTATATTTATTATCTATAAGAAAACCCTAGGAGCTTTTGCTTTCTAGGGTTTTAAATTATCAATGTTGTTTTATAGAAGCTCAACCTTACCTTTAACTTTAATCCAGTGTTTTTTTATTTCTTTATTGTGAGTGTTTAAGAGAAAAGTAAGGATAATAATACTTTTGATTGTTTATAATTATGACTATAGATTGCAAAAGAATATGTGAGTTTTACATAATAATATGTAAAATAGAGAAGATAATACATTATATAGTTAATAAATGGAAAAATGCATTTTAGTAAAGCAATGACATGGTGATGGTAGTGTAGTATAATTTAATAACAGAGAATTTTGTTGAAAAGGATAAAATAATGGAAGCTGGATTAGGGAATAAAGTTAGAATAGCATTTTATATATGTTTTTTTATATGGATTAATCTTACCTTGGAATGTAGTGCGTTTGATAGAATGAATTTTAGAAATATCACTATAGAAGAGGGATTGTCTCAAGCTACGGTAGAAACTATGCTTCAAGATGAAAATGGATATATATGGATAGGGACAAATGATGGATTAAATTGTTATAATGGATATAAATTCAAGGTGTATCGGCAGCAGAAGAAAAATGAAAACAGCATTGTAAATAATTATATTGTAGATTTAGAAGAGGATGATAAAGGCAATATATGGGTAGGTACTATAAATGGTGTAAGTAAGATTAATCATAGCACAGGAACTATAACGAATTATCTACAGGATAAAAATGAAGGTAATTTATCACATTACAATATTGGAGATATGATAATCTTAAAAAATGGTGAAATCCTAATTGGTACCATAGGAGGCTTAGATATATACAATGAATCAACTGACTCCTTTGAACCATTTATTGAAAAAGGGAAGTTAACGAGTGAAGAAATCTATTCTTTAGATGAAGATGATAATGGAGATATATGGGTAGGAACAACTAAAGGTCTTAATAAAATTTTCTATGAAACTAAAGAGGTTGTCCAATACGTTAGTGATGGAACTGAAGATTCAATACCAGATGATATTATATATAAAGTATATTGTGATAAAAATGATGTAGTATGGATAGGAACCTATTCTAATGGTGCAGCTAAAGTTAATATGAAGACAAAAGAGGTTACCCATTATAATAAAGAAACCTGGGGATTTGAAGAAAAACCAGGAGAACATATAAGGAATTTTTATAGAGATAGTAACGATACTTTATGGATAAGTAGTAGTGGGGGATTAATTAAATATAATGACAGTAAAGATAAAATGGAATTATATAAACATAAAACCTATGACAAAAGAAGTTTAGTTGATGATTCTATTTTCACAGTTATTGAAGATAAAGGTGGGATGCTTTGGGTTGGAACATATGCTGGAATTAGTGTATTTGATCCAACTAATAGTATTAAACATTATAAAAATGATCCTTTTGATAAAACAACAATAAATCAAAATATGGTTCAAGGTATTTATGAGGATGATGAAGGGTATTTATGGGTTGGTACTAATGCCAATGGAGTAAATATATTAGATAAGGAGAGAAACAATATTGCAACAGTTAATGTTGACAATAGTCTAAATTTAAGTAGTAATAGAATAAATGACATAGTAGGATATAAGGACTTAATATTTTTAGGTACTAATAATGGGCTAAATATAATAGATAAAAGCAATGGCACTTTGAAGGTTTATAAAGAAGCAGAAGGACTAGTATCTAAAAATATAAAAAATTTATTTTTAGATGATAAAAATAATTTATGGATAGGTACAATGAATGGCTTCTGTATTTTAAATGTAGATACTAATGAAATTATTGATATAAATTATGCACTTGGAGATATAAATGTTGACGATAGGTATAGTGGAGCAATTTTCCAGGATAGTGAGGGGTACTATTGGCTTGGAAGTTTTGTTAATGGAGGACTAACAAAACTTAATCCATTTACAAGAGAAGTTACTAATTATATTTATGATGAAAATAATTCTTCATCAATTATTGATAATTCTATTCGTTGTATTGCAGAAGATAAAGAGGGGCGGATTTGGATAGGAACTAGCGGAGGGCTTTCTGTTTATAACAAGGAAATCAATAAATTTGCTAATTTTACCACAGAACATGGGTTAGCTAACAACACTATTTATGGAATATTGTTTGATGACTCAGCCCAGCCATGGTTATCAACAAATGGAGGAATTTCAACTTATAATTTAGAAGATCATAAATTTATTAATTTTAATATAGTTGATGGCCTTCAAAGTAATGAATTTAATGGTGAAGCATATTTAAAAGCTAAGGATGGTGAATTATTTTTTGGTGGTATAAATGGAATGAATTCTTTTTATCCTCAAGATTTAAAAGTGAGTGAACACATAACGAATGTAGTATTTGAGGATTTTACTGTTAATGGAATGAGAGTTGAGAATATAAACGGTAAGAAATTCAGGCATGATGAAAATAATATTAAAATGAATGTATTTTTGCCAGATTACAAAAATATAAGGGGAATTAGGTATTATTACTTACTTGAAGGAGCAGATTCAGAGTGGAGGCTAGCGGATAGTACAAGTATACTGTTTAGCAATCTAAGCTCTGGTAAATATAATTTAAGAGTAAGAGCTGTAAATAGCAAAGGATTTGTTAGTGATGAAAGTAATGTTAATTTTGAGATAAAGAGACCGATATGGCTTAGTTGGCCTGCTAGTTTTAGTTACATTGTGATGATAGTGTTAATAATTATACACCAAAAAAATAAAGTTAAAAAACTTGATGCTTTAGTAGATAGAAGAACAGATGAGTTGAGAGCGGAAATGAATAAAAATAAAAAGTTATTCGAAAAAGTTATTAAATTAGAGAGAAATAAAAATAGTTATTTTATAAATTTATCTCATGAATTAAGAACGCCGCTAAATGTTCTTCATACTACAGAACAGCTTATTACAACATTAAATCGTGATAATAATCTAGAAAAAAGCAAGCTGGAACATTACCTTAGTATAATAAGGCGAAACAACACTAGATTACTTACACTTATTAATAACCTTATAGACATTTCGAAGTTAGATCATGGGAAATATACTATAAACAAAAAGAAAGTTGATATTGTTTATTTAGTTGAAGAAGTGGCGCTAAGTCTTAAGGAATATGTAGAAGATAAGGGGATTGAACTTATAATTGATCCTGAAGTTGAGGAAAAAAATATTAGTTGTGATCAACAGGATATTGAAAGGTGTATAATAAATTTAATAAGTAATGCTACTAAATTTACGCCAATAGGCGGAAGCATAACTGTGTTATTACAAGATTTAGATGATAAAGTCAGAATAATCATAAGGGACACTGGAATAGGTATTGCGGAAGAATATCAGGAATTAATATTCAATAGATTTAATGAGGTTGTTGATATTAATGCAGAAGTTAAAGGGGGAAGTGGTTTAGGATTAACCATTACAAAGCAAATTATAGATTTACATAATGGATCTATTAAAGTGAAAAGTAAGGTTGGAGAAGGTAGTTCATTTATTATTGAGTTGCCAGTAGAATAACTAAATTAAATTTGTGATAAAAGTCATAGAGAAATCTATGACTTTTTATTTGTATTAATATGGTATAATTTTATGGAGAGAAATCTAGATAGATAACATAAAGGTTGTTTTAGGGGTTGGGTATAAATGAGACATGTTTTTATAGTAAATCCACTGGCAGGTGGAGGAAAGAGTTTAAAGATAGTAAAAAATATTGCAAGGGTTTGTCAGGAAGAGGAGCTGGACTTTATTATACACTATACAAAAAATCCTATGGATGCAACAAAAATAACAGAGAGTTATAAAGAATCTCAATGTATTATATATAGTGTAGGTGGAGATGGAACTATGAATGAAGTTGTTAATGGAATTATTGGTTCTAAAAATCTATTTGCAGTTATACCGGCAGGTAGTGGGAATGATTTCAATAGAACTTTAGAGGGGATAGATAAGTTAGAGTTTTTAATGGATGTGGGAAAAATTAATGACAGGTATTTTGTTAATGTTGCTTGCATTGGTATTGATGGGGATATAGCTGATAATGCACATGAGATAATGAAAAAAGTTAAAATTCCACCTGCTCAGATATATAATATTAGTATTGTTTATACTTTTATAAGGTACAAGTTTAAGGAGTTAGAAGTAAAGTTAAATGAGTTTTACAAGAAGGATAAATTTACTCTTTTGGCTATATGCAATGGTCAATATTATGGTGGAGGATTTAATATCGCACCGAATGCACAACTTTGTGATGGGCTTTTTGACATATACTTTGTAAATAAGGTTTCAAAATTGAAGATTCCTTTTTGTTTTTTGAAGTTAATAAAAGGGACACATGAAAACTTAGCTATTATCACTAAGAAACAGAGTGAGTATGTTGTAATTAATAGTGCTGAAGAGGTTGTTTGTAATGTTGATGGAGAAAGTATTAAGGGGAAGGAATTTAAAATTAGCGTTATAAGAAACGGGGTAAAAATATATAATAATAAGGAATTAATAAATAAATTTTTATCACCTGGGGGTGAAGTTTTTGAAGAAAATTATAGACAAGCAACTTAAAAAAATAGATAAGAAAGAAAAGAAAATATTAAATAAAAAGAATAGTAAGGTGTATGAAGAAAAAGTAAGTCCAATAATTAATAAGGTTGAAGAAAGTATTCCTGATAGAATAAAGGTTACCCTTGATAATGCTTTTTATCAAGGATTTAATACTGTATTGTCAAAAGGGACTAAATATATTGAGAAGCTTTATGATAAAGAGAAACTTCAGATTGAGCATGATATTAAAAATTATGCTATTGAGAAATCAGTAACTAAAAAGAAAATAAAGGAGTTAGATAGTATCTCTAAGAAAAGTAATTTTGTTAACACTACAATATCAACTGTTGAAGGTGGCGGATTGGGGCTTTTAGGAATAGGAATACCTGATATACCTTTATTTATTACAATGATATTAAAGACTGTATATGAGATTGCTTTAAGTTATGGTTTTAATTATGAGGATGAGTTTGAGCAGATCTATGTTTTAAATCTGATTTGTGGAGCATTAACCTCTGGAGATGAACTAAGAAAATATAATAGTATATTAGAACAGCTGAGTGATGATATTTTTAATAATAAGCCTAATAATTATATATTAGATGAAGAGATTAGAAATACGTCTAAAGTATTATCACAAGCTATGTTAACAACTAAATTTATTCAAGGCGTTCCCATTATTGGAGTAATCGGAGGAATTATAAATTTTAAGGTAATAAACAAAGTAAGTACCTATAGTAAATTAAAATATAAAAAAAGATACTTGCAAAAATATTAAAATCAATTGAAGAGTAGAGTTTTTGTGAACATAATTAGAGATGAAGAATATAATAAGGTATAGTCATACAAAAGATAATTTACTTGTTTGGAGAGAAGAGAATGTATCAAAATGATTGGAAAATTACTTTGAACATTCTCTTTTAGTATGAAGTAATTCTCAAGTTTTTGAAACAAAAAAAGTGATAAATCATATATTGAATATATATGACACTTAGGAGGAGAGTATATGGTTTTTCCAGGAGTTTTTCAAATAGGAACACCAACAACTAAAAAGAGCTCTAGTGGACAAGTAGATACTCAGGAGTTAAAATACAATTTAAATGTATTAAATATATCTTCTGATACATTAGTATTAATCATCATTGCAATTGTTTTGAATTTGTATTACATATATAGGTCTAAGGTTGATATATGTGACACGCTTAATAATACCAGCTATGGTAAAAATATGCCGGATGTGAGTAATATACCAGAGTTTGCGAATTTCATGTTTCTTTATATTACTGCAGTTTTTTTGGCTATAAATTATGAGGATTATATGAGAAAAGCAAATGCTCCTTGTGATAAACGTGATAAGGTAGCAATAGAGAAATCCTATAATGCATTTGTAGCATCGTTATTAGCATATATAGCAACAGTAATTAGTAGAAGAAATTATGATATAGACCAGAGGGTGAATTCACAACAAGGTAATAGTGGAACACAAATAAATCCAGGATTAATACCAACATAAAAGTTTTAGAATGGGGAGGTAGAGCAAAAACTGCCTCCTTATTAGTTGAGAAAATTTATTTGAAAGATCTTAAATTTTAAATATAGTAATTAATTAAAAATAGAAATTTGCAGACTATTTTTATTAAGTTGAAAAGTTGAAAAGTTTTTCATGTGTTAAATGAAACATATATGGCTAAAATCCATTGAAATTTAAGAAAAGTTTATTTATAATTAAAAAATCCGTTACAACTTATTGTATACAGTTTTAAATTTACTTATGAAATAAAAGAAAAACAAGAGAAATGGAGAAATGAACAAATGAATAGTCAGAGTAATCAAAGAGGACAGTGGGCATCTAATATTGGATTTATATTAGCTGCGGCAGGATCGGCTGTAGGTTTAGGGAACATATGGAAGTTTCCTTATTTGGCTGGGGCTAACGGTGGAGGTGCCTTTGTAGTTTTATATTTATTAATGATTGTTGTTATTGGTTTCGTAATAATGCTTGGAGAAATGGCAATAGGACGAAAGACACAGCTTAGTGCAGTAGGAGCATATAAAAAACTTAATGAAAAATGGGCCTTTGCAGGAATTATAGGTGTAATAGTTGGTTTTTGTATTTTATCTTTTTATAGTGTAATTGGAGGATGGGTATTAAATTACATTGGTAAGTATGTTACAGGTGGAATCGTTGGTTCAGAAGCTGGTGCGTATTTTGGAAGCTTTATTTCATCCACAACAGCTCCAATTGTGTGGCATTTTATATTTATGGCAATGTGCTGCATAATAGTTTTGAAAGGGGTTTCAGGAGGAATAGAGAAGGCAAGTAAGGTTATGATGCCGGCTTTATTTATTTTATTAATTGGTGTAGTTATTCGTTCAGTTACATTAGATGGAGCTATGGAGGGAATTAAATTTTTCTTAAAACCTGATTTTTCAAAGGTAACAATTAGTACAGTAATGGCAGCTATGGGACAAGCATTCTTTTCATTGAGCCTAGGTATGGGAGCGATAATAACTTATGGAAGTTATCTTGGAAAAGAAGAGAATCTTGAAAAAAATGCATTGATTATACCAGCTATAGATACTGGAGTAGCAATGTTGGCAGGATTAGCAGTTTTACCAGCTGTATTTGCTTTTGGGTTTGAGCCGACAGCAGGTCCAAGCTTAATGTTTATTACATTGCCATCAGTATTTGATGCAATGCCTTTTGGACAATTCTTTGGAATTTTATTCTTTGTATTAATTTTATTTGCAGCTTTAACATCTGCAATATCTTTATTGGAAGTAGTTGTTTCATTTGTTATTGATATCTTTAAGATTGAAAGAAAAAAAGCTACAATAGGACTTGCTACAATTATATTTTTAGTTGGAATTCCTTGTTCATTAGCAAATGGTCCTATGAGTGACTTTTTAATAATGGGATATAATTTCTTCGACTTTATGAGCTTTTTAGCTGAAAATGTATTGATGCCATTAGCGGCTTTATCAATGTGTATATTTATTGGTTATGTATGGGGTGTTGATAATGCGATTGAAGAAATAACTAGTGGTGGTAGATATAAATTTGTATTTAAGAAATTTTTTATATTAATGATAAGATATGTTGCTCCGGTTTTAATATTCTTTATATGGCTAAATGCCATTGGCGTATTACCAGCTATAGCTAAAGTGTTTGGTATTCAGTTATAAGAATGAGATATATTAGTATTTCTTTTTTAGAGACAAACAATAGTTAGATAAAATAAGTATTACTATAAAAAAAGAAATCTCAAAAGAGGTTTCTTTTTTTTATAAAGTTATATCTAAACCTTTAGTATTTAAAATAACATTAGCATAATTCCATGGATGAACATATTATAATATGAACATTAATTTAAAGGAGAAAACCATGGGGAAAGGTTTTATAAAGGTACAGCTTTTTTCAGCTAAAAATGTTATGCCAGTTAGTGGTGGAAATATTTTTATAATTGAGAGTGCAGCAATAGAGTTTGAAGATGGTAAGATTTTGACTACAGATGAGTGCGGAATTAGTAAAGTTGTTACTGTCAATACTCCTGATAGATCAGTTGGAGAAAATCCAGCATCAAAGGATGTTCCTTATTCAAGTTACGATATATATATAAGGGCTAAGGGATATAGAGATGTTGCAATTGAGGGAATTCATATCTTTCCAGATATAATAAGCATTCAAAATGTGGAAATGATTCCTACTAAGAAGGAAAGAGTCTTTATGGAGGAAGCAGAGTTTACATTTATTCCACCACATAAACTGCTTGAGTTAACTCAGAGAAACAGGATTGAAGGTATAAAGATAGGCTCGGGTGGATGTGTACCATTGGTAATACCTGAATATGTTACTGTTCATTTAGGTGCACCAAACTCATATGCTGAAAATGTAACACTTGATTTCTTAGATTATATTAAAAATGTTGCTTCAAGTGAGATTTATCCAACATGGCCAGTGGAAGCTATAAGAGCAAATGTATATGCTGAAATATCCTTTGTATTAAATAGAATACAAACGGAATGGTATAAAAATAAGGGTTATGCTTTTGATGTAACTAATTGTAGTGCTTATGATCAAGAATTTGTTCGTGGAAGAAATATTTATGATAATATATCCAGAATAGTAGATGAAGTATTTAATGAGTGTATTGAGAGTAAAGAAGGAAAAGGTCCAATTCTGGCATCATCATGTAATGGAATAAGTGAATCAGGTAGTGGTTTATCAAAATGGGGAACTGTAGTTATGGCAAATAACGGATGTGATGCCTTGGAGATTTTGAAAAAGTATTTTGGGGATGATATCAGATTGGAAAAGATATCTGATGTTTATGGACTTGATGAACAGTATAGTGGTGATGAGTTGAAGGTCGGCAGTAATGGCAAAATGGTAGAAGGTATTCAGAAAAAGCTTAATAAAATATCAGAGAATTTTACTGCAATAAATAAAATTGACATTATTACGGGAGAGTTTAATAACGATACTTATAAAGCGGTTAAGACTTTTCAGGAAATATTCAACATTGCTTCTACAGGAGTAGTGAATAGAGTAACTTGGTATAAAATTTCATTAATTTATAACAATACTAAAAAGCTTTTAGACTTTATAGAAGATGATGAAGAACATAACATTGGAGTATCACCGGAATATTTGTTGAGGTATGGAGATTCGGGAGCCGCAGTAAGGGAATTTCAAAGGTATTTAAGAGTAGTAAGTCAATATTATTCTGTGATACCTCAATTGGATGTCAATGGGGAGTTCGATTTGAATACTAAGGCTGCCGTTTTAGCATTTCAAAAGAAATTCAATAATATAGATGTGGATGGTATTGTTGGAAAACAAACATGGGATAAAATATATGAGGTATATTGTGATCTGAAATAAAAAATAAAGTATATTTTAATAAAAATACTATAAAATAAGACAAAGAGAACTCCTTAAAGTTCTCTTTATTTATTTTTCGATAGAATATAAAGCTGATAAATATAATCGTATGTAGAAATAATGAGAAAAAATATTTATGGTAATAAAAGGTAAAATGTAAGGCGAGGTAGAAATAAATTATACTGATTAGTAAAAAGCGCTAAGCTATAAATATATTAAAAGGGAGAAGAGTATATGCTAAAGTTGAAGAAAAAAACTTTATATGATAAAAAGAAAAGCTTTAAAAGGATGATTCTATGTGGGACTGTGCTTGGAATGTTTACAATTTCAGCATTTAGTATGGGTATGTCCCAAGGAAGTAACACTTTAGGGAAAAAAGCTGTGGGGATAAATGAAACACAAAAAATAAATAGTAATGAAGATGAAGAGGTAAAGCATGAAGTTAGAAGTGTAGTTGATAATGTGCCTAATAGTGGCAAACAGAAGATTTCAAAGAGAAAGGGAATTATAGATGTACCCTATATAGATCAAACAAATTATTATCCATCAGGCTGTGAGGTTGTAAGTGCGACTATGTTATTACAGTATTATGGGTATGAAATATTCGTAGATCAGTATGTGGATAAATATTTAGATACCTCAACAATAGAATCTAAAGATGGGATTTTAATTGCAGAAGATCCTAATGAGTACTTTATAGGAGATCCGAGGAGTTCATATAGCTATGGTTGTTTTGCGCCTGTTATAGTCAAATCTATGAATAAGATATTAGACGGTGGAAAAAAAGCAGAAAACATAACTGGTACAAGCTTGGAAGAAATTACGGAAAAATATATTGAAAAGGGAATACCGGTTTTAGTGTGGGCTACTATAGAAATGGAACCGCCTTCTGAAGGAACAGATTGGCTGCTTAAGAGTAATGGATTAAGATATCACTGGATTGGTGGAGAACATTGCTTAGTTTTAGTTGGATATGATGACACAAGTTATTATTTTAATGATCCATACAATAATAATGGTCTGGTTGCATACAAGAAAGAGGTTGTTGAACAAAGATATGAAGATTTGGGAAAGCAGGCTGTGGTTGTCGTAAACTAATTTAAAAGTAAAAGAACTTAGAAGGGTAGAGTTAAAGGTGTTAAAAGCTTCTCCTACGTTGAATGGAGAAGCTTTTATTTAACAATTGATTCTATACTATCTTGCAAACATCTACCCACTCCATGGCATTTGAATATTTAAATAGCTCCTCACAGTTTAGCTCTATTGCACTGTTGCTGCTTCCACAGGCTGGAAATATGGTATTGAATCTTTTTAAAGATTCATCTAAATAAACTAGAATGTTAGGAGAAATGGCAAAAGGGCATACTCCACCTATACTGTGGCCTACTAAGGTGTCTACTTCTTCAGGAGTAAGCATTTTTGCTTTCATAGAAAACTTTGACTTAAATTTAGAGTTATCTATTTTGGCATCGCCAGCAGTAACAACTAATATACAGTTATCACCGTCTTTTGTCTTAAAAGATAGTGTTTTAGCAATTCTTTGAGGTTTAACGTTTAAAGCATTTGCTGCCAAGTCAACAGTTGCACTAGAAACATCAAATTCTTGAATTCTCTCATCTATACCAAGGTCCTTAAAGTATTCTCGAACTAATTCTATTGCCATATGATCATCCTCCAATAAATTGTATATATTATTTAAAGTGTCAACCTAAGAAGTAACATTAATACAATTATACCAAACATAAATGGTTTATTTTCGATAAAATAAAAAGCATGCTGTAGATAAGTTCATCTACAGCATGCTTTTACTTATGAGTTTAATTTGATACAGTTTTATTATTTGAGGATTTATTTATTTTTTTATCTTCCATAGCAGAAATGCACATAGTACATGCAGCATCACCTGTAATATTTACAGTTGTTCTACCCATATCAAGAATACGGTCTATACCAGCTATAAGAGCTATGCCTTCTATAGGTAGGCCTACACTTTGAAGTACCATAGCAAGCATTATCATTCCCGCTCCAGGAACACCGGCTGTGCCGATTGAAGCTAAGGTTGCTGTTAAAATAACTGTAAGCTGCTGACCTATAGTTAATTCTAAACCGAATACTTCAGCAATGAAAATTGCACATACACCTTGGTATATTGCAGTTCCATCCATGTTGATTGTGGCACCGAGTGGAAGTACAAAGCTTGATATTTCTTTTTTAGCTCCCATATTTTGAGTGCATTCCATGTTTAGAGGTAATGTACCAACAGAACTAGCGGAGGAAAATGCCATGGTCATTGCAGGAATCATATTTTTGAAGAAGGTTAATGGTGATATTTTTGCCATGACTTTTACTGTAGTTGAGTAAACAACCACCATGTGAACTATATAAACTAGATAAACGATTAATATTAGCTTTAATAGAGGTAATAGCACTTGTGGTCCATTGGTGGCAACAACAGGTACTAAAAGAGCAAATACTCCTATAGGAGATAGTTTAATTATCATTGACATGACCTTCATACAAACTTCATTGAAGGATTCAACAAACTTTACAACAGGTTCAGCTTTTTTTTCAGCAATGATAATACCAAATCCGAAGAATAAAGCTATGACAATAACCTGAAGCATAGTTGCATTTGCAAGAGGTGCAACAGCGTTGCTAGGGAAAATATTTACGAAGGTTTCCATAAAGCTTGGAGCTACAGCTGCTTCATAAGTAAGAGCTTCTCCAGCTAATTTATATCCGCCGCCTACTCTTAAAATATTAGCAAAAATAAGGCCTAAAGTTACGGCTACACAGGTAGTTACCATATAGAAAGCAATCGTTTTGACACCAACAGAACCAACTTTTTTTATGTTCTTCATGGAGATTACACCAGCAATGATAGAAAATAGTACAACAGGAACTACAACCATTTTAATTAAATTTAAAAAGATAGTGCCAAATGGTTTAATATAGTTTACTGCAAAATCTGGATTGCCTTGGAATAATATACCCACTATTATTCCGAGAATCATACCAATCAAAATGTAGAAAGCTAATGATCTTTGTTTTTTCATTTATATCCCTCCTTAAATTAAATAAAATTAAGTCTATATTAAATTTATATGTAAAAGTGTTTCGTATTTATGAATGATATTGAAATTTTTTCTATATGAAAATTTCAATTATCTAAAATATGAATATAAACTCAATAGATTATTTAATTTGGATAAAAAATATGCTGTAGTAATCCCTGTTTGGATTCTACAGCATATTTTTTATTAAACTATATTTATGAAGCTACAGCTTTGAGAGTGTTATTAGTTAAGTTTGATTTTTTATCTTCTATAGCAGAAACACAAACTGTGCAGGCAGCATCTCCTGTAATGTTTACTACTGTTCTTCCCATATCAAGAATACGGTCGATACCGGCGATAAGAGCTATACCTTCAATTGGAAGCCCTACACTTTGAAGAACCATAGCAAGCATTATCATTCCTGCTCCAGGAACTCCAGCAGTTCCAATGGAAGCTAAAGTGGAAGTAAGAATTATAGTAATTTGCTGGCTGATTGAAAGATCAAATCCGAATACTTGAGCTATAAATATTACACAAACACCTTGATATATTGCGGTACCGTCCATGTTGATGGTTGCACCTAGAGGTAATACAAAGCTTGCAACTTCACTTTTAGCACCGAGTTTTTGAGTGCATTCTAAGTTAAGAGGCAATGCGCCAACTGAGCTTGCTGAAGAAAATGCAAGAGACATGGCAGGAAACATATTTTTAAAGAAGGTTATTGGCGAGATTTTAGCTATAGCTTTAACTGATAAAGAATACACAATAACCATATGAAAAAAGTACACTAAATAAATTATAACAATCAGTTTTAATAGAGGTAATAGAACGCTTGGACCATTTTCGGCAATTACAGGAACTAAAAGAGCAAATACGCCGATAGGAGAAAGCTTTATTATCAAATTCATTATGTTCATACAAACTTCGTTGAAGGCTTCAACAAACTTTACAACAGGTTCAGCTTTTTCTCCTGTTAAAATTATTCCAAAGCCGAAGAATAGGGCTATTACGATTACTTGAAGCATTGTTGCGTTTGCTAAAGGAGCAACTGCGTTACTAGGAAAAATGTTAACGAAGGTGTCCATGAAGCTTGGGGCAGTAGCGGCTTCGTAAGAAAGAGCTTCTCCTGCAAGCTGATATCCGCCACCTACGTTTAAGAGATTAGCGAAAAATAAACCAAAAGTAACAGCTATGCAAGTTGTTATCATATAAAATGCAATGGTTTTAAGTCCTACAGAACCAATTTTTTTGATGTCCTTCATGGAGATAACGCCAACTATAATTGAAAAAAGAACAACGGGTACTACAACCATTTTAATAAGGTTTAAGAAAATTGTACCGAAAGGTTTTATATAACTTACAGCAAAGGCTGGATTACTTTGAAAAAAGAATCCTGCTACGATTCCAAGAATCATACCGATTAAAATTTTGAAAGCTAATGGGCTTTTTTTCTTCATGTTAAGTCCTCCTAAGTTTGTTTATAATACTGAATAGTTTCTTAAAAATCATAAGTATATATTATAATATTTAAAATCTATATTCAAGAGAAAAATGAAATTTCTATAAAATAAACTTTCATTTTATAGAAAAGTGAATTGTTATTATTGATAAATTGCATGAGTGGAAAGTGGTGTGTTAACTTCATGTTAAATAGTGGGATAAAAATTAACAAACTTTGGCGGGAAATACTATTGCATTTTCGAGTTAATCTCCGTATAATAAGAACATGACAGAAGTAAATTGCTCATTAGATTAAAAATAAATTCCTATTAAGAGGGAGTAGTAGAAAATATAACATCAACATTCGCGGCTTAAACTCCTGGTGTTATATACCAACTTGGTTACGAGACTTTTAATATAGCTTTCACTATTGGTGAAAGTTATATTAAGGGTCTCTTTTTTATTTAAAAATTGGCTCGAAAAATGTAGAAATTTATAGGAGGAAATCACATGGTAAAATTCTTTTCAAAGTCTTCAGAGGAAACTTTAAAACATTTTGGCACCACAAAGCAAGGCTTAACTGACGGAGAAGTAAAAGCACATTTGCAGAAGTATGGAACCAACACATTAACTGAAAAAGAAAAAGCAACAGTACTTCAAGTATTTCTTAGTCAATTTAAGGATTTACTAGTAGCGATTTTAATTGGAGCTGCAGGTATATCAGCATTAACAGGGAATTTAGAAAGTACAATAGTAATTGTAGCCGTTATTACTTTAAATGCAGTTTTAGGAACAGTTCAGCACTTTAAAGCTGAACAATCATTAGAAAGTCTAAAAGCACTTTCTTCACCATCAGCTAAGGTGTTTAGAAATGGGACAAAGACAGAGGTTAGCTCTAAGGAGGTTGTACCTGGAGATATATTAGTTTTAGAAGCTGGAGATTTAGTTCCTGCAGATGGAAGAATAATAGAGAATTATTCACTTCAAGTAAATGAAAGCTCTTTAACAGGAGAATCGGAAGGTGTAAATAAAATTAGCGATATCATCGAAAGAGAAGAACTTCCTTTAGGTGATCAAAAGAATATGGTATTCTCAGGTTCTTTAGTAACCTATGGACGAGCTATAGTAGTTGTGACTGGCACTGGTATGAATACTGAAATAGGGAAAATTGCATCATTAATGGAGCAGACTCAAGAAAAGCAGACTCCTTTACAGCAAAATTTAGATGATTTCAGTAAAAAGTTAGCTATTGGTATTTTAGGAGTATGTGTTTTGGTATTTGGTTTAAGCGTATATAGAGGTACTCCGATGCTTGATTCTCTAATGTTTGCAGTTGCACTTGCAGTTGCAGCAATACCAGAAGCACTAAGCTCAATAGTAACTATTGTACTTGCCCTTGGAACTCAAAAGATGGCTAAGGAAAATGCAATTATTAAAAAGCTTAAAGCTGTTGAGGGGTTAGGTTCAGTATCAATTATTTGTTCAGATAAAACTGGTACTCTTACTCAAAATAAAATGACAGTTAAAAAGATTTTTGTAGATAATAAATTAGTTGAAGACACAGAGCTAAATTTAAATAATACTGTAGAAAACTATTTATTAATGAGCTCAATATTATGTAATGATTCAACATCTAAGAAGGGAAAAGAGATAGGAGATCCAACAGAGGTTGCACTAGTTAATCTTGGACATAAGTATCAGGTAGAAGAGTTAGACTTAAGAAGTAAGTATGAAAGAGCTAAGGAACTTCCTTTCGATTCAGATAGAAAGCTTATGAGTACCCTTCACAATATTGATGGTAAAAATCTTATGTTCACCAAAGGAGCTTTAGATGTAATTTTAGATAGGGTTAAATTAATCCACACAGGTGAGGGAGTTAGAGAGATAACTCAAGACGATAAAGATAGCATTTTGCTAAACAATAGAATGTTATCTGAAAATGGTTTAAGAGTTCTAGCCTTTGCATATAAGGAAATAGATGAAATTAGAGAACTATCTCTTGAGGATGAAAATAACTATACATTTATGGGGCTAATTTCAATGATAGATCCACCAAGAGAAGAGTCAGCTGCTGCTGTTGCTGATTGTATAACAGCAGGGATAAAGCCTATCATGATTACAGGAGACCATAAGATAACAGCTTCAGCTATTGCTAAGCAGATAGGAATTCTTCAATCAGGAGATAGAGCTGTTGAAGGTTTAGAATTAGATAAAATGTCAGATGAAGATTTAAAGAAAAATCTTGAACACATATCTGTATATGCAAGAGTTTCTCCAGAGCATAAAATTAGGATAGTAAGAGCTTGGCAGGAAAAAGGACAAATAGTTGCCATGACTGGGGATGGTGTTAATGATGCCCCAGCTTTAAAACAAGCAGATATAGGAATTGCAATGGGGATAACAGGAACAGAGGTATCCAAGGACGCTGCATCTGTAATACTTACAGATGATAATTTTGCAACGATAGTTAAGTCTGTTGCTAATGGAAGAAATATATATGCAAACATTAAAAACTCAATAAAATTCCTTTTATCTGGTAATACATCAGGAATAATAGCAGTTTTATATGCTTCATTAATGGCTCTGCCAATGCCATTTGAAGCGGTACATTTACTATTTATTAATCTATTGACAGATAGCTTACCGGCAATAGCAATCGGAATGGAAAAATCTCGTAGAGATTTATTGAAAGATAAGCCAAGAAACAGTAAGGCATCAATTCTTTCAAAAGAATTTATTGGGGGAGTAGCTTTAGAAGGATTAATAATAGGTATCTTCACAATTATAGCTTTCTATATGGGATTAAAAACAGGACATGGAGAAGCGTCAACAATGGCATTTGCAACTCTTTGCTTAGCTAGATTATTCCATGGATTTAACTGTAGAGGTAAGAAGTCTATATTCACTTTAGGGTTATTCTCAAACAAATATAGCTGGATGGCATTTGGTACAGGATTATTCTTCTTAAATAGTGTTTTATTCATACCATTCCTTCAGAATTTATTTGAAGTAACACCACTTGCTTTAAATCAAATTTGGGCTATATACGGGTTAGCTTTTGTACCAACAGTAATAATTCAAATCTACAAAGTGGTTGTGGAATTAATAGATAAAAATAAAGAAGAAAAGCAACAAAAAAATAGCATTGATACAGAATATACAAAGGCAGCTTAATAATTAAGAATGCCTGAATTTCAAATTAAGAATTATTGAGGAAATCCAGCTGAGCTGGATTTCTTTTTTATATAAATTAAGATAAGTTCTTAAGGGAGATTGCAATGAAAGGTAAAGAATCAGACTTAACCCATAGAAATCATGGGTCAGATCTTCTATCTTAAGAAAATTGTAAGATTTATATTAGCCAATATGAAATAATTCACATTTAAAATAAAATTATAACCTTGAACTAGAGGATTAGCGTTTAGAATTACAGATAGAATGAAAGAAATTCTGAAGAAATTTCAACCATCATTTTACATTCTCAATTTAAAATTCTAAATTAAAATTCATTATCATCATGTTATAATTAATAGTAATTGATAAAATGGTATAAAATTAATGTAAGATAGTAATTTGGGAAGGGGATAGAAAAATGAATTATAATATATTAGTTGTAGATGATGATAAAGAAATTGTGGATGCAATAGAGATATATCTTGCAAACGAGGGGCTTAAGGTTTATAGAGCAGGAGATGGTGTTGAAGCTCTAGAACTTTTGGTTGACCATGATATACATTTAATAATTATGGACATTATGATGCCTAGAATGGATGGTATAAGGGCAACATTAAAGATTAGAGAAGAGAAGAATATTCCAATTATCTTGCTTTCGGCTAAGTCAGAGGATACAGATAAAATTTTAGGGCTTAATATGGGGGCTGATGATTATATTACAAAACCTTTTAATCCATTAGAGCTTATTGCAAGAGTTAAGTCACAGCTTAGAAGGTATATTACTCTTGGCAATTTGAATCAAGAGGATTCAAGTGATAGTTTAAAAAGTGGTGGACTAGAGTTAGATGTAAGTACAAAGGAAGTTTTTATAGATGGAGAGAGCGTAAAGCTTACTCCAATAGAGTTTAAAATATTAGAATTATTACTGAAGAATAAAGGAAGAGTGTTCTCCATGGAGGAAATCTATGAGAAGGTTTGGAATGAGCCTAGCTATAATGTGGATAATACTGTAGCGGTTCATATTAGAAGGATTCGTGAAAAAATAGAAATTAATCCTAAGGAGCCAAAATATTTAAAGGTGGTGTGGGGCATTGGATACAAAATCGAAAAATATTAGTGAAGAAAATGTTGTAACAGACAGTAAGATAAGAAAAAGTAAATTTGATAATAAAGAATCTTATGAAGATATGGTAAGAGATTTTAGAAGAATGAAGCTTGCAAGAACGTTAGTTTTGATTTTTTTAACTATGGCAATAGCTCTAACTGTTATTAGTGGGAGAGATTTTATTCAGAATAAACATGTATTTAAAGATGCAAGCATGTATAATTGGTCCTTTTTAGGTGATGACATTGATGAATTCACTAGAAAGGTTTTAGCCTTTGGAGAATTATACAAAACAGAAGCTTATGTAAAAGATCCTAATAATATAACAGTAGAGGAACTTAATATTGCTAGAGATTGGGCAAATGAGCAGATCGATAGAGAGTATGAAGAAAGGGTCCAGGAGCTTTATCAAAGGGATACTTCAGATTGGGATGAGAACAGATGGAAGAAAGAACAGGATAACATTCGTCAGGAAATTATAAAAGAGTCAGGATATGATGATGAAGCCTTAAAGAAAATGATTGTCGAACAGAAGACAGCAGATTATACAAGAAATAAGAATTATTTGGATAGTCAGCAGAATTTAAAATATATTGTATATGATAGGGCAAATAACATATGGATGTCTAACTATGAAGGCAGTAAGGAGGGAATAGCTCTTTTACAAGGAAATAGCGGGTACTTTGCAGAGCACCACATAAGTGGGAATAGCAAGCAAAGTTATATATACATTGATGGAGAAAAGATGACTCCAAAGGATTTAGAGAAAGCTAATATTCATCGATACAATGGCAGCTATTATGATGATTTAACAATAAAATACACCTTAGAGGATGAGTATTATGGAAATCATAACAGCACTTTTGAACCACAAGGAGATTTAGATATTTATATTGCGATACCAAGGCAAATGGATTTAGCGGTAGGTGATAATATTTATAATGGCAGTGCAGATTTTGAAAAGGCTCAAAATATAACATCAATGCAACTATGGGGTTTTATAGGTGGAGTAATATTAATTATTATCCTATTAGGTGTTTTAAAGAAGATGAAATATAAAGGGACCTATCTTGATGATCTAACAAATAAACTTAATGAGTACCCTATAGAATTCAGTATTATTGGATTAATTGTATTATTTGTTATTAGAGCTATGCTGTATCAGCACTATTGGATGAACAATTACAGAAATACTCTTAATTATAAAAATGTTATATTATGGGTTATAGCTTTGACTGGTTTATATGTTGTAGCTAAGGTTGTTGTCTTAAAATACAATAAAGGCCAACTGCTTAAAGATAGTTACTTAGTCAAATTCTACGAATATGTTCAAATATGTCTTGAAAAGAAGAGTTTTGGAAGAAAGCTATTTCTAATTCTAGCTATTTATGTTTGTGGTTTAGTAGTTGGAGGTTTCTTATTTATAGTTGCATTTGCAGAGGTTGGATTAATTATCGCAATATGTGGTGCTATTATAGCTACTATTCTGTTTATATTTACTGCAACAAGAGATTTAGCATATCTTAATAAAATTACAAAAGTAGCAAAGGACATTAGTGAAGGAAGAACTAGCCAGGATATTCCAGAGAAAAGAAAAGGTGCATTAAGGGATTTAGCACACAGCATAAATAATATGAAAGAAGGCTTGAGGACTTCTATTGCTAATGAAACTAAGAGTGAGAAAATGAAGACAGAGCTTATTACTAATGTTTCTCATGACTTAAAAACCCCACTTACATCAATTATAAACTATGTGGATTTATTAAAAAGGTGTGATGTGCAGCCAGAGGAAGCTAAAGCATATGTTGAGGTTTTAGATAAGAAATCTCAAAGATTAAAAATATTAATAGATGATTTGTTTGAAGCTTCTAAGGCAGCAAGTGGTGCAATGCAGCTTACTTTTACAAGGGTTGAAATTGTAGCTTTATTAAGACAGACTTTAGGGGAAGCAGAAGGAAGAATTGAAAAAGCTAATTTAGATTTTAAACTTTCAGTTCCTAAGGAAAAAATATATATAAGTGCAGATGGAAGAAAGATTTGGAGGGTGTTTGAGAATCTAATTTCCAATATAATAAAATATTCACTTGAAGGAACAAGGGTTTATATAAATGTAACTGAATACGATGGGAAGGTTTATATAACTATGAAGAATATTTCTTCCTATGAATTAAATTTTGATCCAGAAGAAATAACTGAAAGATTTAAGCGTGGTGAAGAGTCAAGGCATACAGAAGGTTCAGGTTTAGGGCTTGCCATTGCTAAGAATATTGTTCATCTTCATGGGGGAGAATTTAATATTGATATAGATGGAGATTTATTTAAATCTACTGTAATTTTCGATGTAGATAACGGAGAAGCTCAAAGTTAGTTGAAGTTTTAAAAGCTAGGAATTTATATTCCTAGCTTTTAGTTTTTATTTAAATCTTTCTTTAATAATAATTGCAATAATTGCTCAAAATAAAACAAATCGTGAAATTAAAGTTTATAAATTTGTGGGAGGTGAGCTTTAGAAGGATTTAAATTTTGATATAAATTCTTCTAAAAAGAAAGATGAAATTTAAAAAGCTGATTTCAGTACTTTTAATAGTTCTTACAATGGGGGGTGTATTAGCGGGGTGTAGCGACAATTCTATAGATAATGGAGAAGGAAGCTTTTCGGATGATGCTAAGTTTGGCAACAATGTTGGTGGAACAAGCGGTGGTGGGGACATTGTAGTGCCTTCAGAAAACAAGGTGGGAAGCCTAAATCCAGTGTTTACAGATCTTTCTAAAGCTAATTTAGTGACAAATATTTTATATGCGCCGCTATATCTTTATGAAGGTATGGACATTACATATTGTTTAGCAAATTCAGTAGAGTTTAAGGATAATAAGGAAATAACAATAAAGATGAAGGAAGGACTCACCTGGCATGACGGAAAACCTATAACTGCTGATGATGTCATTTATACCCTTAATCTGATTCTAGATGAAAGTCAAGGGTCCATGTTAAGACCTTATTTAATGGTAAATAAGGTGCCTATAACAGTAATGAAAGAAGATGATTTTACAATAAAGATTGAGCTTCCGTTTGAAAAAGCTGGTTTTCTTCATAACCTTTCAAGGATATGCCCAATTCCAAAACATGTTTATGAAGGTGAAAAGATTGTAGCAGCCTCAGAAAAAAATAATTACCCAATTGGTTCGGGTCCTTTTAAGTATAAGGAAAGTAAAGAGGGCGAATATATAACTTTGGTAAGATTTGATGAATATGTTGGCGGCAAACCAAAGGCTGATTCAATTACAATAAAAGTTATACCGAAAGAAAATCAACAGGAAGCACTCGAAAAAGAAGAAATATGTTTAATGGAAGCTACTAATGAACTTTATGAAAAGTCAGAGGAAAAGGATTCTAAATTTCAAAATTATTCTCATTGTGCAGGGAAATTAAATTTTTTAGCTTTCAATGAGAATACAAAGGTAATGAATAATGCTAATATTAGAAAAGCTATTTCCTTTGCATTAAATAGAAAAGGCATTATCGCTGCAGCTTATGATGGAGATGAAAAAGGTGCAAAGGAAGCAAAAACTATTCTTCTTCCAAGCACAGATTTTTATTATGATGGTGAATCAATAGAGGAATATGAGCAAGATTCTGAAAAGGCCAAGGAGTTCTTGAAAAAAGCGTCAATAGATATTGGTAAATTGACATTAGGCTACTGTAATGAAGAGGATGGTCATAAGGAATATGCGCAGGAGATTCAGCGTCAGCTAAAGGAAGCTGATATTCAAGTTGAAATAAGAGCTTATGATAAAAAAGCCTTTCAAGAAGTGCTTGTAAACAAAAAGGAAGAGTGTAATCTTTATGTAACAGGGTATGAACTTGGTGGAAATCCAGAAGCCTATAGGGATTATTTTGAGAGCGATGCTTTTTTAAATCAATGGGGCTACAGTAATGATGAAATAGATATTTTATGGGAAAAGGCTGATGGCGAACAGAATAATGAAAAACGTAAAAAGATTTATACTGACATTCAGTTAAAGTTAGCAGAGGATGCAGCTGTATACCCTATTAATTATGAACGAAAGGTTATGGTTGCGCTAAATAAAGTTCGAGGTATAGACAGTGCAGATCCGAGAGGTGGCGGTTTGCTTTTTAGAGATTGGACTAAGTTGTATCTTTCTAAATAGGTATAAAAACTACGATAGAAGCTAGGGAGTCTACCGTAGTTTTTTATTATTTATAAAAATAGGGGTTGTATTTTTATAAATATAATAATATAATAGGATTCATATTAAGAAAAGTAAAAATATTTTCAATTTAGGAGAAATAATAATGAATAAGTGTACAACCTTTAATTTTGTAAAATTAAATAGCTATTATTATAACTATTATAGATAAAGGTTTGTATTTATGAGATAAAAGAACACCATAGATACAAATCTTACGAGAAATGTATCTATGGTGGTTATATTTAATTTGATTAAATTTAGCCACGTAGAGTATACTATGTGGCTTTTGTTGATCCTAGGCAGACTATTTAGCCACATAGTAAAAAGCTATGTGGCTTTTTTTATATATTTGAAGCTCCTTGTTATATATTCCAAGGAGTAAATTCGCCTTAGCCAAATCAGAGATTTGGAGGCTCATTTAGGAGGAGTTAAAATGGAAATTGAAAAGAATTTGTCCAATACTAGTAATCTTAAAAAAAGGGATTTATTCTCAAATAAATTTGGTTTTATTATATCGTGTGTAGGAGCGGCTTTAGGTCTGGGAAACATATGGATGTTTTCTTATAAGCTTGGGAAATACGGTGGAGCAGCCTTTTTAATACCATATTTCTTGTTTGTATTTTTATTAGGAAGTACTGGTCTTGTAACGGAGTTTACCTTTGGAAGAATGTTTAAGTCAGGGTCCTTAGGTGGAATTAAAGCAGTTTTTAAAAGAAAAAATAAAAAGGGTGGCTCTATTATAGGTGCTATTCCGCCAATTGGATTAGCGGGAGTATTTATGTTTTATTCTATTGTTATAGGGTGGATTTTAAAATATTTCTTTATGAGCTTAAATGGGCAGATTATGAATATTAATGCATCAACTTACTTTGACAGCTTTGCGGGAACAACTTCTACCATTCCATGGTTTTTAATAGCGGTGGTTTTAACTTTAGTTGTAGTTGCATTAGGTATTAATAAGGGGATTGAAAGACTAAATAAAATTATAATGCCTTTACTGCTTGTACTATTTATTATTTTAACAATTAAAAGTTTAAGCTTAGAGGGGTCAATGGCTGGCGTGGAGTACCTTTTAAAACCTAGATGGGAGCATTTGCTTAATGGTGAAACTTGGGTTATGGCATTAGGACAAGCATTTTTTACAGTATCATTAAATGGCTGTGGTATGGTGGTTTACGGCAGTTACATTAATGAAAAGTTTGATGTTCCATCATCAGCTTTAAGTACTGCGTTATTTGATACTATTGCAGCCTTAGTTGCTTCATTTATGATAATTCCTGCAGTATTTGCCTTAAATCTTGATATTACAGCAGGTCCGTCTTTATTATTTATTACAGTGCCAACAATATTTCAATCCATGGCTTTTGGAAGACTATTAAGTATATTATTCTTCTTAAGTATTATTTTTGCAGCAATTTCTTCTTCTGTTAATATGTTGGAGGGAATTGTGGAAGCAGTTATGTCTTCAACAAAAATAAACAGAGTAAGGACTTCTATATCTATTGGGTTAGCATGCTTTATATTAGCTCTGCCACTAACAGTAAATATGGGAAGCTTTGATAATTTTACAAATTTAGTTACAATAATTATTTCTCCAATAGCAGCTTTAATAGTAGCCATTATATTTTTCTATGTATTAAAGGAAGAGGAGATATTAAGTGAAGTAAATAAGGGGTGTAAGAGAAAGTTAGGAAGCTGGTTTGTATGCTTCGGAAAATTTGTTTTTGTGCCAGTTACAATCATAGTTATTATTTTGGGAACTATTTATGGCGGAATTGGTTAATGAATAGGTTATATAATTATTTTTTTTAGAAATACTAAATTTAAATAAACTTGAAAAATAATTATAAAAAGGGGCAGAGCTATGAAAATTAAAAAAGTCCTATCAATAACCTTATTAATTTTATTAACCTTTACAACCTTAGCCTTCGCAAAGGCAAGAAAATCTAAAAGTCCTATATTCATGGGAGAGGTTGAAGCTGTTGATATTGATGAAGTAAATAATATTATGAGAATTACAGCTAAGGGGTATATTAAAAACTGCACTATTTACAAGGAAGAGATTATTGCAATCGTTAGTCCAGAAACCTTAATAATCCCTCAGGAATGTCCAATGGATATGAATCAGCAATATGAAAAGGTTAATCCAGTAGAGTTTTCAATAAATAAGGGAGATTCAATATATCTTGTCCTCAGTGAGGTGATGACAAAATCTATTCCACCTCAAGTGGGAGCGAAGGCAATTCAAGTAACTATACCTTAATTAAAAGATTAAATATTTAAAATATATTGACAAATGTGATTGGATGGAATATTATATAGGAAACTCCTTCTCATATTCATTCGAAGGAGTGCTCTAATGAGTAAGTTCCACTGACAAAATTAAGATTTGGAGGCTTACTTATAGAAAATATACAAAATTCTTTGAAGGGAAAAGTAGATGTTATATAGTATCTAAAGCGAGTAGAGGATAGTGGAAGCTCTATGAGAACAATAGCATTGAAGGACATCCTGGAGATATTTATCTGAAATAGAAGTAGGATAAATCGGCTTCCTCCGTTAGAAGGGTTAAAGATGATTTAATTAATTATAATTAATCAAATTAGGATGGTACCGTGAACATAGCCTTCACTCCTAGCAGGAGTGAAGGCTTTATTTTATTAGCTTAATCTTGAACGTTCATTAAGTTGATAAATGGAGTAGTGTTAGGGCGACTGTTTTAAATTAGTTATTATAGCAAGTTAAATTAATAAGGGTGGTACCGCAGATTTTGCCCCTTGAACCAAAGTTTGGTTTGAGGGGCTCTTTTTATAAATTTAAAATGAAGGATTAAGGAAGGAACTCCAAGGAGTTATTATGAAGAGTAAGTTGTATTAATAAAAAACTATAAAGTATTAAAAGGAGTGATTTTAATGAAGAGAACATTAATTAATGAATTAAACAGCATGATAAATGAGAGAGTCTTAATACAAGGATGGGTGCATAAAATAAGGAAGTTGAAGTCTATTTCCTTTGTCATCTTAAGAGATAGAACGGGCCTTGTTCAATGTGTCGTAGAGAATACTGCAATGGAAGAAAAGAATTTTAGGTTAGAGTCAGTGGTATCCTTTGAAGGGATTGTTAAGGAAGGTAAAAATTCTTTGAATTCTTTTGAAGTTCAAGTGGAGCAATTTGAAATTATTAATGGAACAAAAGAAGAACTTCCTATAGAGATTAATTCAGAGAAGCTTAATGTGAACTTAGATACCATGCTTAATAATAGAGTTCTTAGTTTAAGACATGAAAGGATAAATTCCATATTTAAGATTCAGAATTTAATTGTGGAAGGTTTTAGAGAATATTTAACTTCGCAAGGGTTTACAGAAATATTTACACCTAAGATTGTTTCAGAGGGCGCAGAAGGTGGAACTGAAATTTTTGAAGTTAAGTACTTTGAAAACAAGGCATATCTAGCTCAAAGCCCACAATTTTATAAGCAGATGATGGTTGGTGCTGGATTTGAAAGGGTATTTGAAATTGCTCATGTATATAGGGCAGAACAGCATAATACAAATAGACATCTAAATGAATATGTGAGTATGGACCTTGAAATGGGCTTTATTGAAGATGAAAATCAGGTTATGAATTTAGAGGAAGAGCTTTTGAAATATATTCTTAGTAAAATTTCATTAAAAGGAAAAAAATATTTAAGCATATTAGAGATGGAAATTCCGCAAATAAACTCAACAATACCAAGAATGAAGCTTAGTGAGGCAATTGAAATATTGAAAACTAAGTATGGTAAAACAGAGCTTGAAGGAGACTTAGATCCAGAGGGTGAAAAACTAATTTCACGTCATGTTAAAGAGCAGTATGGATGTGATTTTGTATTTTTAACTCATTATCCAAGAAGAAAGAGACCTATGTATACTATGCCTTGTGGCGAAAGTGAAACTCATAGCTTTGACCTTTTATTTAAAGGTCTTGAAATAACTACAGGAGGACAGAGGATTCATAGATATGAGCAGTTAGTTGAAAATATGAGATATAAAGGCTTAGAACCAGAAAATTATAAAAGTTACACAGCAATATTTAAATATGGAATGCCTAAGCATGGCGGGCTTGCAATAGGGCTTGAAAGAATTACAGCTCAGCTATTAGGATTAGAAAATGTCAGGGAAGCCACATTGATTCCTAGAGATAGAACAAGGCTAGTTCCTTAAGAACTTTATAAAATATATGATAAACTTTAAATGGGATTTGCAAAAATGTGATAGCAGATACTCTTATCAGGATGAGCTGTTTAAAAGAAAATAATATAGTATTTAAAATGGAGTAGATGAAAAGTATCTACTCCATTTTAATATTAGTATAAATAATTATAGAATTATATGGATTACATAAAGGTAAAAAATATGTAGAAACTATTGGTGAAGGGAGGCGTGAAAATGAAACAAGGTAATGGAAGAGCTAATATCGGAAATCCAATGCAAAAGGGAAAGAGAAGACAAAAACTTCATGAACAGCAAGATAATCATGGAAGTCCACAGAAACAACCAAGTGTGTTTCAAAATAATAAGGACAATAAATTTGAGTAATAAGTAATTAAATTTAAAAATAATGCATAATTAAAAAGGTATGAGGTAACATATATAGTGTTTCAATTAGTTGAGGGGTTCAACTATAAAACAATTTTAAATGTTGCTTCAAAAATGGAAATGGGTTAGGATTGTACATCCTGACTCATTTTTCATTATTATTAATATAATAAAAAAGTCTTTGAATAAAATACAATATATGGATACAATAAAGAGGAGATCAAAAAATATAAAGTTTTATTCTGTAATGATATTTTGGATAACTTATAAGAGGTATAGTATATTGAGTTATAAAATATTTTAAAGGGATTAATAGTTAGGGGGATTATAATGGTTGAGGAAAAGTTTAAAGTAAGAATTGAAAAGTATGAGAATGAAATTAGTTTATATAAAAAAAGCAGTGATAGAATTGGATACCTGAGGTTGGTTACAGCAATTGGAGCTGGATACTATATATACAAATTATTCAAGGAACCTATTTGGGTCATTAATATAGTAATTAGTTCATTACTACTTTTGTTTTTTATAGGGTTGATAATATACCATGGGAAGATAAAAGGAAAAATCCAAGCAGCAGAAGTAATGATAGATATAAATAATAAGTACTTAAAAAGAATTTCTGGTGAATGGGTAACTTTTAAGGATATTGGAAGTGAATTTGTAGATAGGGCACATCCATATTCTTTTGACCTTGATATTGTTGGACAGGAATCGATTTTTCAGTTAATTAATATTACTTCTACTTGGAATGGTAGAAATAGACTAGCGAAAGTATTATTGGACTCTAACTTTAGTGCAGAGGATATTAGTAAACGTCAAAAAGCTGTAGATGAATTAAAAGATAAATTAGAACTATGCCAGTTCATGGAATATGAAGGTAAAAGAAAAAGTGGTGCTTTGGAGAGTCCGGAGAAACTATTAGCCTTTATAAAAGATAAAAATAAGTTGTTTAAGAATAAAGTGTTGAAAAAATTTTTGTATTATATGCCAATGGTAACTATTTCGGTTTCAATGGTCATCGTAGTATTTAAGCTCAGTTATTTATATGATTTAATTACAATTTTTTTAGTCCTTCAATTGTTGGCATGGGCTGCAGGATTAATGAGAATTAGCAGAGCCTTTGCAGCAATTAGTTATTTTAAGGGAGCTTTAGAGGATTATGAAGGAATACTTAAATTATTAGAAGATCAAAAGTTTGAAACAGAGATGCTTAGAGATATTTATGGAGCCTTGTTTAACAAGGATAAATCAGCAGCAAGTGCAATAAAGGAATTAACTAGAATTGCAGAAAAAATTGATATGCGTAACAATGGCTTCTTTTTTATAGTATTAAATGGGTTATTTTTATGGGATTATCAATGTATTTTTTCTATAGAAAGCTGGAAGGAGAAGTACAGCGATATTATTGAGTATTGGCTGGATACAATTGGAGAAGTTGAGGCTTTAATGAGCATAAGTGTTTTAAATCATATCAGTGATGAGGTTACATTTCCTATAATTGAAGAGGAACCAATGATTTTTGAAGCAGAGGATTTAGGTCATCCTTTGATATCAAAAAAAGCAAGAGTTAATAATTCAATTAAGATGAGCAGAAGCATACTTATAATTACAGGTTCAAATATGTCAGGTAAAACTACGTTCTTACGAACTATAGGAATAAATTTAGTTATAGCTTATTGTGGAGGCGCTGTATATAGTAAAAAAATGAGGTGCTCAAAAATGAATATGTATACCTCCATGAGAATAACTGATGATTTGAAAGCTGGAATTTCAACCTTTTATGGTGAGCTTATTCGAATTAAAGAGATCATTGAGGGAGCAAGCAGACAGGAGAATATGATTTTTCTAATAGATGAGATATTTAGGGGAACGAATTCAAGAGACAGAATTGAGGGAGCCCTTGCAGTGATTAAAAATCTAAATAGAGAAGGGGTTATGGGGGCAATAACTACTCATGATTTGGAATTATGTGTACTTGAGAAATCTGAAAGGATAAGAAACTTTCATTTTGAAGAATATTATAAAGATAATAAGATATATTTTGATTATAAATTAAAATCAGGGGTATCTAAAACTACTAATGCTAAATACTTAATGAAGATTGTAGGAATTGAATTATAATTAATATAGGGGCAAAAATAAATTTTTGTCCCTATATTAATGTGAAAAAATGAATTTAAGGTCGATATACAGTATTAGTATTTGGAAATTAAATTGAAATTTATTGAAAAAGAGAATGAAATTAGGGATGTTATAGTTGAAAATGTAGCATTGTAATTTCTTGACAATAAATAAACAGGTTGTTAGAATTAGTAGTATGAATAAATATTTTAATTGTATAGAAGATTTAAGTTTGGCTTAGTTATGACGAATATAGTAAACAGGGATAAAGAGGGGTTGAGTTTAAGATGTTTGTTGGTAATTAAAGCCTTTTAACATGTATAAGTAAGTTATGAAGACTAAATTTAATATTTAGATATAAACTTAGAATTCATAAGCTGGGGGGGAACATTATGAATAAAAGAGTTAAATTTTTGGCTGCAGCACTAGTTTGTTGTAACCTAGTAACAACAACTGCATTAGCTGATGATTTATCAGATGCTAAGGAAAAATCAGAAAGTATCCAATCACAAATTAAAAGTGATAAGGAAAAGGTTGAAGAGTTAAACAAAAACAGAGAAGTTTTACTATCAGATATGGATGCGCTAGATAAAGAATTAGATACGGTTTATGGACAAATAAATGAATTGAATTCTCAGATAAGTCAATCTAATAAAAAAATAGAAGAGCTTGAAACTAGAGAAGTTGAGCTTCAGAATGCACTTGAAAGTGATAAAGAGGTAATGGGGAAAAGATATCGTGCATTATATAAGAGTAATGGTGTTGGATATCTTGAATTATTAATAGAGTCTGATAGTTTTGGTGATTTCTTGCAGAGATTGGATACAGTAGTTGTAATGGCAAATCATAATAATGATGTTATTGCAGAGTATGGCAAGTTACAACAAGAGCTTACAGCTAATATAAAAGAGTCTAATGATGAAAAGGCTATTTTAGAAGAAAGTAAGAAAAATTTAGATGTCAATTTAGCAGATATAGAAAACAAAAAAGCTGCAAAGAAGGATCTTATGAGGCAGGCTGAGGAAGATTTAGATGAAGCAGAAAAACTTCTAGCAGCAAATGAAGCTGAATTTGATCAAGTATTAGCAAGTATAAAGTCTTTAGAAGAAGAAGCTAATAGACCTTCACGTGGAAATGGATCGACATCTACAGGCAGTGAAAGTACGGGAAGTACTACAGTTTCTAAAGATGGAATGTATTCTATAACTGGTACTAGATATAGCATAACGTCTCCATATGGTCCAAGATATAGTCCAATAAGTGGGAAGTCAGAGTTCCACAACGGAATTGATATTGGTGCTCCTTATGGTGCCCCAGTTTATTCCTTAAAGGATGGAGTAGTAACTTATTCTGGAGTAATGAGTGGTTATGGAAATGTAGTTGTGGTTAACCATGGTGATATAAGTACTTTATATGCTCATAATTCATCATTATCAGTTAGTGTTGGACAAGCTGTTTCAGGAGGTCAGCAGATTGCAAATGTTGGAGCTACAGGATGGGCAACTGGTCCGCATATTCATTTTGAAGTTATTATTGATGGATCAAGAGTTGATTCAGCACCATATTATTTTTAAAAATTATAAATGTGTAAAGCTTAAGGAATTTTCCTTAAGCTTTTTTTATTAAAAAGTTTAATAATGATGTTGACATAGTGTATATAAACGATATATACTGTTAATATAGTAAGAAAGTATTGAAAAAGGAAATACTTGAATTTTTTTATTACAACTGTATATACTGAATATTAACGGAGTTCTAATGGAGGAGTTATCATGGAGAATATATTAGAAATTAGGAATTTAACAAAGAAATATAAAAACTTTAAACTTGATAACATTTCTTTTGTTATACCAAAGGGATTTATAATGGGATTTATTGGTGAAAATGGTGCAGGAAAGACTACTACAATAAAGCTTATAATGAATCTTTTACAAAAGGATGCAGGAGAAATTAAAGTATTTGGAAAAGAAAATGTTAAGCATGAGCGAGAAATAAAAGAGCGTATTGGCTTTGTATATGATGATTGCTTTTATTATGAAAATCTTTCAATAAGAGATAATGGAAAAATAATTGCTGGGTTTTATAAGGCTTGGGATTGGAATGTATTTAACAAGTATTTAAGAAAATTTAATTTGGATGATAAGCAGAAAGTAAAAGAATTATCAAAGGGGATGAAAATGAAATTTGCCATTGCAATAGCTTTAAGCCACAAAGCTGAATTTATTATCCTTGATGAACCAACCTCTGGGCTTGATCCAGTTATGAGAAGGCAGGTTTTAGAGATGCTTCAACAAGTCATGGAGGATGAAAATGTTGGTATGCTGATTTCAAGTCATATAACGTCAGATTTGGAAAGGATAGCTGACTATATAACTTATATTAAAAATGGCAAAATAGTTTTTTCTATGTCAATTCCAGAGCTACAAGATGAGTATGTGATGATTAAAGGAAATAAGAATCTATTAAGAGAGATTGACAGAAATATAATTTATGGTTTAAGAGAAACTCCTTATGGCTTTGAGGGAATTACAAGAGAAATTAGTAAAATTGAGAGTGGAGTTAAAAAGCAATTGGTAATAGAGAAGCCATCTATTGAAGAAATTATGGTGGCAGTGAATAAGGGGGCAGGGAAATAATGTGGAAAATGATTAATAGAGAACTGAGCACTAATATATCTATTTATAAAAATTTTAGAGGTTTAGTAATTGTGTTATGTGCAATTGTATATCCCTTTTTAATTGGTTCAGATAATATGAGTGTATTTAATTACTTTATAATGCTGGGAGGCTTAACAAGTGTAGCGTTTACTGAAGGTGAATCAAGAGATAAGGTATATATGTCAATCTTAAGTAGTCCATGTAAAAGAAGTGATTATGTGTTTGGGAAATTCCTTGGAAACTTAATATGGGTAGGAATTTTGACTATTGTAGGTTTAATTTTAAATAGTATTTTAAATATAATGATGCCAGGAAAATATTTACTAGTAACTTTGGGTCAAGTAAAGCTAGTGGTTAGTTACATGTTGATTTTTACAGGAATTTATTATTTGTTATACTTTGCGTTAGGTTTGAAATGGGCTAAAATTGGGTATTTTGCTGTATTCTTAGCAATAATGGTTGGAATAGTCGGAATGGATGATATAGTATTTGGCAGTAGCAGTCCACAGATAATTAAGCAACTATATAGTTTTATTGAAAGTGCAGCTTTAGTAAATAATTTAATCCTAGTGATTATTGTAGGGGCGTTACTTGGATTATTTGCATATGTTTCATATATTTTTTATGATAAAAAAGATTTTTAGGAGGGATTAATGTGGGAGCACTTTTAAAAAAGGACTTTCTAACAAGCAGATATATATATAGTGTAATAACACTGCTAGTTATAGCAGTTTTGGTTGTTCTGGTAAAGGTAAATCCTATGGCAGCGTTTATGACAGCAACAATAGGAAGCGTTATGATTCCAATAGTGGTTAATAAATTTACTGCAACAGAGGAAATGAGAAAAAATTATGATGTGGTAATGAACAGTTTTCCTGTTAAAAGAAAAGATGTTGTAATTAGCAAGTATATGTATTATTTAATAATGCATTTCCTAACAGCGTTGCTGCTTCAAGGAATTGTAGTTATAAATAACTTAAGTGATAGTAGTTTTCTTGTAACTGTATTTTTAGTTCAGGGAGCCGCATTTTTATATTATATCCTTTTTATAGGTATACCGAATTACGTATATTACCGCTTTGATTATGATGTTGCGACTAAATATTCAGCTGTAATTATTATTGTGGTAGCTAATCTGCCTTTAATGATAAGTGGGCTAATGGATAGAATAAATCCAAATTTAAAGATTACAATTATAAAGTCAATAGAAGCTGGTGGAAGAGATGCCTGGTTATTAGCTGGTATGGTGTTTCTTATTGGATTTATAATATATCTTACTATGACTGTAGCTTCAGCAAGAAGCTATGGAAGACGTGATTTATAGATGGTGATATAATAGAGGTACTTTAAAGTACAAGTCTTGGAGGAGAAGCAATGAATATTATAATAAATAACTCTTCAGGGGAGCCTATTTATTCTCAAATAGAAAAACAAATAAAAGATGATATATTAACAAATAAATTGAGTCCGAATGAACCGTTACCATCTATTAGGGGATTAGCTAAGGATTTGAGGATTAGTGTAATTACAACCAAAAGAGCCTATGACGAATTAGAAAGAGATGGGTTCATCTATACTCTGCCTGGGAAAGGATCCTTTGTAGCAGCTCAAGATAAAGAATTATTAAAGGAATCTATCATGAGAAATATGGAAGAATATTTAATAAAAGCTCTTGAGGAAGGAGCAAAGGCTGATATAGGAGTGGAAGAAATCTGTAACATTTTAAAGGTGTTAAGTCAGGAAATTAATTAGCAATTCAAAGGGCAGGAGGAGTAAATAATCATGGAGAATATTTTAGAAATTAAAAATTTAAATAAAGAATATAAAAATTTTTCTTTAAGGTCGGTTTCTTTAAATTTGCCTAAAGGATTTATTATGGGGCTTATTGGAGAAAATGGTGCAGGGAAAAGTACCTTGATAAAAATTATTATGAACTTAGTTAAGCGTGACAGTGGAAGTATTAATATATTTGGAATGGATAACTTAAAGTTTGAGAGAAAAGTCAAGGAAAGAATAGGGTTTGTGTATGATCAATGTTATTATTACGACCATATTAGTCTTGAGGAAAATGGGAAGATGGTAGCAAAGCTTTATTCTAATTGGGACAATGAGAAGTTTAATAGATATCTAAATAAATTTTCCTTAAATAAGAAGCAGTTGCTTAAAGAGCTTTCAAAGGGAATGAGAATGAAGTTTTCTTTGTGTATTGCCTTAAGTCATGGGGCTGAGCTTATTATAATGGATGAGCCAACTGCAGGATTAGACCCAATTGTAAGAAACGAAGTTTTAGAAGAATTACAAAGACTTTTAGAAACCGAAAGCCTTAGTGTAATTATTTCAACTCATATAACAGAAGATCTTGAAAAGATAGCTGATTATATAACTTTCATAAAAGACGGTGAAATAGTATTTTCAACATCTAAGGATGAGATTGAGGATAATTATAGAATTGTTAAAGGAAGCAAGGACATTCTTACAAAAGAAGTTGAATCTTTATTCCAAGGGGTGAGTAAGAATAATTATGGCTTTGAAGCAATAACGAATAAAGGTGATGAAATAAGCAGACTTCTTGGAGATAAGGTTATTTTAGAAAGAGCCTCTCTTGAAGATATTATGCTTTTGTATAAAAAATAAAAATATTTTAAATATTGATTTATTTAGAGAAACGAATTAAAATAAAATTATAAATAATTATTTTAAATTAGTATATTACCTCATATATCCTTAGGATATAGGAGGTTTTATTGCGTTTAAGTAACCTTTGTTTAAGGGTTAGAAGGGGGATATATGGAGAGTAGAATTGATTTAACAGAAGGAAGAATTGCAGAAAAGTTAGTTAAGCTTGCATTGCCAATAATGGCAACATCCTTTATACAAATGGCATATAACTTAACAGATATGCTTTGGGTTGGAAGGGCTGGAAGCAGCGCTGTGGCTGCTGTAGGAACAGCAGGATTTTTTTCACAATTAGCAGTTGCACTAGCAATGATATCTAAGGTGGGTGCGGAGATTAAGGTTGCTCAAAGTATTGGAAGGAAGGATGAGAGAGCGACTAAAAAGTATGTTACAACTTCATTGCAGATGATAATAGTAGCATCAATTATAATGGGACTTATTATTTTAACTTTTAAAAGTAAGTTTATAGGCTTTTTTGGATTAGAAAGTCAAGAAGTAGTTTCCATGGCCGAATCTTATCTGTCAATTATAGCAATGGGGATGGTTATTACAAATTTAATGCCAGTTTTTACAGCCATATTTAATGGTTCTGGCAATAGTAAAACACCATTTATAATTAATACGGTAGGACTTGTGTTTAATATGGTATTAGACCCTATACTAATTTTTGGCTTAGGTCCAATTCCAAAGCTTGGAGTCCTTGGAGCGGCATTAGCTACAATTGGTTCACAGGCTATAGTTGTAGCATGCTTTATATTTTTTATGATAAAAAGTAATGAAAAATACTTAAAGGTAAATTTATTATCAAAAATAGATTTTGAAGCGGTAGCAGGCTTGTGTAAGCTAGGGTTGCCAGCAGGAATACAAAGTGGATTATTTACAGTGTTTTCAATACTAATTGCAAGAATAATTGCAGGATGGGGAGAGGTACCAATTGCGGCTCAAAAGGTTGGATGTCAAATTGAAGCTATAACTTGGATGACAGCTGGTGGTTTCTCAACAGCTCTTAGCTCCTTCGTTGGACAAAACTATGGAGCAGGAAAGTTTGACAGGATTAAGAAGGGATATAAAGCGACAATTATGATTGCTGGTGTAGTTGGTATTTTTGCTACCTTACTTTTAGTACTCGGTGGAGAGTGGATATTCTCACTATTTATTAATGAACCAGAGGCAATATTTGTTGGAAAAGACTACTTGAAGATTATGGGGTATACTCAGTTATTTATGTGTTTAGAGATAACGACAGTAGGAGTATTTAATGGACTTGGAAGAACCACTATTCCTGCTGTAGTAAGTATAATTTTAACAGGAGCTAGAATTCCTATGGCATTAGTGCTTTCCAGACCAGAACTGTTGGGATTGAATGGAGTATGGTGGAGTATTAGTATTTCCATGGTGCTAAAGGGAATTACAATTGTGTCTATTCTTTGGTATATGGTTAAGAAGAAGGAATTGCTTCATAACAGTGATGAGTTGAAGTTAAGTGAAGAAGTGGGGATATAAGATAAAGCTTAGGACAGTGTGAGGCTGTACCTAAGCTTTTTTATAAATCGTTATTTAGTTGGTTACTTTTGTGGAGGATTAGTGGTTGGTTGTTGTCCTTTAGGAGGATAACTTTCACCTTCTGGAACGACACCAGTATAAGTGCCCAGATACTCAGGGCTCATTGCAGAGCCACCTTCCTCTTCAGGAACTATCCCAGTATAGGTTCCAAGATATTCAGGCCCCATTGCAGTTCCACCTTCTTCAGCAGATTGTGGGAGAGGAGTGACTGCTGATGGAGGCTCAGGAATTACATTAGAAGGATTAAGAATCTTATTTATAGGACTTTCTGGAGATAAATATTTTGTTATTAGGTTATAAGGGATAGGTATTCTAAATAAACCTTGGCTGGCAGGGGTATATTCATCAACCTGATAGTATAAAACTAATTCTTCAGGGGTTAGATAGTATTTTTGACCATCGGTAATTCCCTGATATGGTACAACAAGTTTAACATTTGATTTTTTAGCAATGTCCATAGCCATTCTGCTTATATCTTCTTTATAATTTGATTTAGAATTAAATAGATCTTCAAAATCATATTTTTGGCCTGTATTTAAATCAACAGTAAGAGAATCAAAAGTTATTCTAGGGCTTTTTTGATCTTCGACTAAAGTGCTTAGGGACATAACAATACTTAGTAATCCATATCCATCAAGAGGAACTTCATAGGCGCTTAAAACTTTTTGAAAGTTTACTTTTTCAGGTACTAAAACTTGATTTTGTAATAAATCATCCAATGTATCAATTATTTCAGTGTTGATGATGTTCTCTATGTCTTCAGTTTTCATATTACTTATAAAAGGATATTCAAGTTGTAACATTGATGGGGCAAGTGTTTGAGTTTGAAGATTGGAGATTACATTATCTGTGCTTCTAAAAGGGTTTCTGCCATAACATTCAAAGGATTCGATTCTGTTCAAATCAACTCCAAAGTAAACCCAGCGATAACCGTTCCAGCGATATCCAGAAGCTGTGGTTCTATCTATTCTAGTAAACCATGCCCAATAGGAGGAACCGTTTGTCTGCCATACATAAACATATTGATATCTACATGGCGCTAATGAACCAGGTGAAACTTTCAACATGCTTGAGTTAGAGCTTTTGGATGATGTAGCCTGTTTAGGAGTATAGGATGGTGGAGGTCCAGGAACATCATTTGGGTTCGAAGGAGGACCTGGCATAGGTGGTTTAGATGGAACCGGTTCATTATTAAAGTTAGGTGGTCCTGGTTTATTATTTGGAGGAAAAAATGGAGGAAATACTCTTTCGCCATTTTCACTGAAGAATTCTTTAAATTCTAAGTACTCGTCATTAACAACGACATCTAGGTTAGTGCCGTAAGGATTTCGAACTAACATATATATTCTCCTTAATAGTATTACAGTATTATAATATACAAAAAATAGTTAATTGTGATTTTAGTTTTTAAATTGAGGGTGAATATAATAATTTAAAATAAAATTTTATTTAGTACATAATAAAAGAAATGAAGGAGATAATAATAGCATACCAATAAAATCATTATTTGTTTTGAAAGAAAATTTCAAAGCTATGGCATGGAAGAGCTTAGGGATTATGAAGGAATAAATTATTACTAGTAGGAACTGCGGCTCTACTAATTCACATAGAATTGAAATTTTAAGGAGGAACGGCTAATGAAAGATGTTTATCAAGCAACTCACGTAGCAACTAGTCCAAGAACAAAACAACAACTTAGAAAATTCAAAGAAGAATTTTCAGAAGAGATGCCATGGAGGAAAGCTAAGAGAAGATATTCTAAATAGCGTCATGGTAATATAATGATTTTATTGTTATAATATAAAAGGGAAACCCCATTGCCTGTTAGCAGTGGGGTTTTCTATTGATGATATATGAGAAGGGAAGATTGTGATGGTGAAGTTAGGTAATTCATGGGATGGGATTTTAACAGGGGAGTTTGAAAAACCATACTATCTTAAGTTAAAGGAATTTCTTACACATGAATATAAAACAAAGGTTATTTATCCAGATAAGTATAATATTTTTAATGCTTTAAAGTTAACACCTTATGAGGAGGTTAAAGTGGTAATCCTTGGACAGGATCCTTATCATGGTCCAGGTCAGGCACATGGTTTATCATTTTCAGTTCAGCCAGGTATACAGACACCGCCGTCATTACAAAATATGTACAAAGAGCTTCGTGATGACTTAGGATGTTTTATTCCTAATAATGGATATCTTGTCCCATGGGCTCAACAAGGAGTATTACTTTTAAATACAGTTTTAACTGTTGAAGCTGGAAAAGCCAATTCTCACAGAAAGAAAGGGTGGGAGAATTTTACGGATGAGGTAATTAAAAAGCTTAATGAAAGAGATAAGCCAATAGTTTTCCTGCTATGGGGTAACAATGCAAAAGAGAAGATGAACCTTATAACAAACCCAAATCATTTCATTTTAACAACAGTTCACCCAAGTCCATTATCAGCAACTCGAGGCTTTATGGGGTGCAAACATTTTTCAAAAACTAATGAAATCTTAAAGGAGTTAGGCGAGAAAGAAATAAATTGGCAGATACCTAATCTATAATAAAATTAAATTCACGTGAAAGGAGAGGAGTTTTGTACCTCTCTTTTTATTTTTGCATAATATAGTAATTAAGTTCAATGATATTTGAATAATTATAGTAACAGAGGAAATTATGTTAATGTGTTTAGAAAGGAGTTGGAGTATATGAGGACAAAGCTTGCAGATAGGAAGCTACCTAATTATACTAAGGGAGAAGAAATTTTTAATATGGTGTCACATATTGTTGGAGCCATAGCAGGGATTGTGGTCCTTGTGCTGTGTGTAATTGCAGCAGCTCTTAACCACAATCCATATGGTGTTGTAGGGTCAGTTATTTATGGGGTAACGATGATAATGCTTTATACCATGTCTAGCATTTACCATGGTCTTAGACCTGGAATGGCGAAGAAGGTTTTTCAAGTAATTGATCATTGTACAATATATCTTCTTATTGCAGGAACATATACACCAATAGCTTTAAGTGCTATTAGAGCTGTTAATCCAGTTTTAGGCTGGTGCTTATTTGGAATTGAGTGGGCTTTTGCAGCATTAGCAATAACGTTGACAGCTATTGATCTTGAGAAGTTTGGTGTGTTTTCAATGGTATGCTATATCGGTATGGGGTGGAGTGTTATATTAATTTATAAAACTGCATTTATAGCATTAACCTTTCCAGGCTTTATGCTTTTGTTTGTTGGGGGAGTGTTCTATACTTTTGGAGCTATTCTTTATGGATTAGGCTCAACAAGAAAGTATATGCACAATATCTTTCATGTTTTTGTAATAGCGGGAAGCATAATGCAATTCTTTGCTATTTTGTTTTACGCATTATAAAATATAGGAACTCCCTCAAGGAGTTCCTACCACCATTTTTAATTATAAATTCTTAATTCTACATAAAAAAATGACTGCCATGGCAGTCATTTTTATTAGTATGCTTTACCCCAGTAAACCATAGTCTTAGCTTCTTTTCCACAACACACACATTTGTCAGAAAGCTTTTCCTGTTCAAATGGCATACATCTTGAAGAAACTCCAGCAACTTCTTTAAGTTTGTTTTCACAAGCTTCATCTCCACACCACATAGCCTTAATGAATCCTGGCTTATTATCTGCGATTTCGATGAAGTCTTCTAAAGTTACAGCAGAGTAAGTTTTTTCTTCTCTATGTTTTTTAGCTTTTTCAAGAAGTGCATTTTGTACGATTTCTAGAGTTTCAGTTATTTTTGTTTCTAATTCATCAAGAGAAACAACGATTTTTTCTCTGTTATCTCTTCTTACTATTACAGCTTCATTATTTTCGATATCCTTAGGTCCGATTTCAACTCTTACAGGAATACCTTTCATTTCACATTCGCTGAACTTCCAACCAGGCATTTTATCGCTGCTGTCAAGTTTAACTCTTGCTACTTTGGATACTCTTTCTCTTAATTCTTCAGCTTTCTCAAGTACGCCTTCCTTGTGTTGAGCGATAGGGATTATCATAACTTGAGTTGGAGCTATTCTTGGAGGAAGAACAAGTCCGCTGTCATCACCGTGAACCATGATTATAGCTCCGATTAAACGAGTTGTAACTCCCCAAGAAGTTTCGTGAACATATTGTAATTGTCCATTTTTATCGTTGTATCTGATGCCAAAGGCTTTAGCAAAACCATCACCAAAGTTGTGAGAGGTTCCGCTTTGAAGAGCCTTACCATCATGCATTAAGCTTTCTATAGTATAAGTAGCTTCAGCACCAGCAAATTTTTCTTTATCTGTTTTTCTTCCTTTAACAACAGGCATCGCAAGAACATTCTCGCAGAAGTCTGCATACATGTTAAGAATTGAGATTGTTTCTTTTTCTGATTCTTCAGCAGTTGCGTGGATTGTATGTCCTTCCTGCCATAGGAACTCAGTACTTCTTAGAAATGGTCTAGTTGTTTTTTCCCATCTTACAACTGAACACCATTGGTTATAAAGTTTTGGTAAATCATTGTGAGATTGAACGATTTTTGCAAAGTGTTCACAGAATAGAGTTTCTGAAGTTGGTCTAACACATAATCTCTCTGCTAATTCTTCACTTCCACCGTGAGTTACCCAAGCAACCTCGGGAGCAAAGCCTTCAACGTGATCTTTTTCTTTATTCAATAAGCTCTCTGGAATGAACATAGGCATATATACATTCTCGTGTCCAGTTGCTTTTAATCTTTCATCTAAATTCTTTTGGATGTTTTCCCAAATTGCATAACCGTAGGGTCTTATTATCATACATCCCTTAACGCTTGAGTAGTCAACTAACTCAGCTTTTTTTACTATGTCAGTATACCACTTTGCAAAATCCTCATCCATGGAGGTAATTGCTTCAACAAATTTTTTACCTTTTGCCATAATAATACTCCCTCATTTCTATTTATTTTGTTGCTTTGTGAAAAAATAAGGGCTTAAAAGCACCTTATATATCAATATATTTAATACTTTAAACAGATTTAAGTATATTTATCACTAGTTTTATATTATATCAAATGTATAAACTAAATTGAAGAAAAATTCACACTGAAAAGTATAAAAGATTATTAGATTTTAGTGCTTTTAGTTATTATGAAATCGAATAGGTGAGAAATATCTATTAAAAGTAAGAATAATCAATGAAAATGAAGAGGCTTGTTAATATAATAGCTATGGGAGTTATAAATTATATTGAATGAAATTGGAAGGATGGATGAATTTATGATTAAAGAAGTAAGTGTACAAAAGGTTAAAGCTGATGCAGAGGATTTTTTCAAAAGAGGAGAGTACTATTGTTCAGAGGCAATCGTAGCTTCAATTAAAAAGAATTTTGAATTGGACATGCCAGATGAAATGATAGCTATGGCATCAGGGTTCCCGGTTGGAATTGGAAAGACAAAATGTACTTGTGGAGCAATATCAGGAGCAGTCTTAAGTGTTGGTTATTTCTTTGGAAGAACAGCTGGAAGCACGCCACAGGATCCAAGAAGTGTTAAAACACTTGAGCTAGCAAAGGAGCTTCAAGAATATTTCAGAGGGAAAAATAAGGTTTCATGTTGCAGTATTCTTACAAAAGGAATGGATATGGCATCAGGTGAACATAAGGCTCAATGTGTAAAATTTACAGGAGAGATGGCAGAAAAAACTGCAGAGATAATAGTTAGAGAATTAAATATTAAAAATATTGATGCAGAGTAAAGGGGAGTATTATGAATTATATAAAAAAAATACCATTACCATTTGCAGCAGTAATATTAGCATGTGCCGCATTGGGTAATTTGTTATCAAGCTATACAGTTATGGCAAAAAATATATTTGGAGCCATAGCAGCAATAATGTTCATTTTACTGACTTTAAAAATGGTAGTTTGCTGGAAAAGTGTGAAGGAAGAAATGAAGAATCCAGTAATAGCAAGCGTTATTCCAACTTATTCAATGGCAATGATGATATTGTCAGGATACTTAAAACCTTATTCAGCTAGTGCTGGAGCGGGGTTATGGTGGTTAGGCGTAATTATTCATGTGGTTTTAATTATTGTGTATACTAAAAACTTTATATGTGGATTTAAAATAAATAAAATATTTCCGAGTACCTTTATTGTATATGTTGGAATTGCAGCTGCGTCAATAACTGCCCCAGCTTTTGGTTTGGGAAAAATTGGACAAGCTATTTTCTGGTTTGCCTTAGCTGCATTAATAGTATTAGTGTTTGTCATAGGATACAGAGTATTGGTTGTGAAGGGGATTCCAGAACCTGCAATGCCAACCACTGTAATTTTTGCAGCACCAGCAGCACTTACTTTAGCAGCATACTTAAATTCTTTTACGGAGAAAAACATTTCGATGCTATACTTTTTAGCAGTTTTAGTTGGAATACTATATGTAGTTGGATTATGTTTTTTAGTTAAGGGGTTAACTTTAAGGTTTTATCCAAGTTATGCTGCGTTTACATTCCCTATGGTTATAAGTGCAATTGCGATAAAAGGAACAAATGGTGCACTAATGAATGCAGGAAAAGGTATTTCGTGGCTTCAGTATGTGGTTAAAGCTCAAGAGTTTATAGCTGCCGTTATAGTTATATATGTTTTAGTAAGATTTATTATATTTATATTTGCTAAGGATATTATAAAGGTTACGACTCAAAAGGTTAAAAGCAGTTAAAAATCCTCATTATTTTGAATAAAATAACAAAAGAATATATATCCAAAATATATACTAAGTGCTATAATTATCTTGTTAAACAATTAGCAAATATTGTTAATCAAGAAGGTGGTAGATAAGGGGAAAATAAAAAAATTAAAACTAAATAACTTATAAGCTGTTCTATTTTATTTGATGCTAGTTAAAGAATTAGTATTATTAAGTCGTCAATTTTTATTATTTTAGTAGGAGTGGAGATTATGGCTAAGAAGAATAGTCAAATTATGCAAGATGGCGGAGAACTAAAGAGAGAGTTAGGGATTTGGGCAGCAACGGCAATAGTAGTAGGTAATGTAATAGGCTCGGGAGTCTTTATGTCACCAGGAAGTATGGCAAGAGCTACAAACCCTAAGGTTGCAATTATAGCATGGATTTTAACAGCAGTGGGTTCATTACTTATAGCACTTAGTTTTGCTAACCTAGGCTCTAAGATGCCTAAAACAGGTGGACCTGTAGTTTATACAAGAGCAGCATTTGGTGATTTTGCAGGGTTTCTAATTGCCTGGTCCTTCTGGATTGGATCATGGGTAGGGAATGATGCGATAATTACAGCATTTATGAGTTATTTTACTTATTTTTTCCCAGGCGCAAACAATCCAATGAGCGCCGTTCTAATTTGTTCGGCAGTTATTTGGGTATTTACTATTGTAAATATTGTGAGTGTAAAGCATGTTGGAAAGATTGGGGTTGTATCTACAGTTTTAAAAGTAGCAGTATTAGTTGTGTTTATTTTTATAGCCTTCATTAATTTTAATCCAAGCTTTATGAGTACAGTTTCTGCTCCAGAGGTTTCAGGTATGGGAACACTTCCAGCAGGTATTGCAATTGCTTTATGGGCTTTCGTTGGACTTGAAAGTGCAACTGTAGCAGGAGGAGAAATTAAGAATCCAGAAAAGAATATTAGAAGAAGTACAGTATATGGAATATTATTAATTGGAATAATATACATTATCATAAGCGTTGCTGCAATGGGAGCTATGGATCAGGCTTCTTTAGCTAATTCAAATGCACCAATGGCTGATATAATAGACGCAGCGACAGGTGGAAGTTGGGGTGGACCATTTATAGCCATTGGAGCTATAATATCAACTTTAGGGGCAGCTTGTGGCTGGTTCTTAACTACAGCTAGATGTGCAGTTGGTGCTGCAGAAGATGGATTATTCCCTAAGATATTTAAGAAGGTAAATCCAAAATATAATACACCAGTAGCAGCTTTAATTATTAATGGTGTGTGTATGAACTTACTTTTATTGATGAATTATATTGGTTCCTTACAAAGTGTATTTGACTTTATGATTCTTCTTGCAACTTTATCCTTCTTGCCAGCATATTCATTTACAGCGGCAGCAGAGATAGTATTACTTTGCAAGAAATCAAAGGATTTCAGTTTAATTAATTTCTTAAAGAGTTCATTCTTCTCATTGTTAGCCTTTGCATACTCAATTTATGCAATCTATGGCACAGGTGCAGAAGTAGTAATGTATGGATTTATTCTAATGCTTGTTGGAATTCCAGTATACGTATATATGATGATGCAAAAGAATAAGCAATCAAAAAATATAGATGAAATTAGAAAGTCAGCAGGACTGGATATTTAATAGATTCATATTTTAAGGTGAAATAATTAAATTAGATAAATGATAAAATCCCATGATGTAATCATGGGATTTTAATATTTATTTATGATATTTCACTTTGAGGAAATTGGTTTTATTTTAATGATAAGAATTCATCAATATCACCTTTAATAATTTCAAGAGAGCTTCTCCAGAAGTTAATGTCAGTAATATCAATGTTCATAATCATAGCAATATCTTTTAAATTATTTTTGCCAGTTACAGAAAGTAGTTTTCTGTAATCATCTGCAAAAGATTGTCCGCGGTTTAAATACTCAGCATAAAGTCCTTTGGAGAATAATTGTCCGAAGGCATAAGGGAAGTTATAAAAGTTTCTGCCAGCATAATAGTAGTGGGTTTTACATGCCCACATGTATGGATGAAGGTAGTTTTGATCTAAGCCATCTCCATAAGCTTTTCTCTGTGCATCAAGCATTATTTCATTTATTTCCTCAACAGAAAGGGTTGCTTCTTCTCTTCTTCTAAATAATTCACTTTCAAATAAGTATCTGCTATAGATATCAACTATAACCTGAGTGCAATCACAGATTTCTCCTTCAAGAATTGCAAATTTTTCTTCAGGTGTTGCTGTTTTTATAGCTGCCTTTTTCACTATAGTTTCACAGAAGGTAGAAGCAGTTTCAGCAATTGGCATTGGATATCCAGAGTTTAATATGCTTTCGTTGTTTAAACAGTGACCATGGTAACCATGACCAAGCTCATGAGCTAGGGTTACAACATCACTGAAGGTATCACCATAATTAAGAAGAACTCTACATTCGCCTATTGGGTGAATACCAGAACAGAAAGCTCCACCAACCTTACCTTGCTTTGGTTTAACATCAATCCAAGATTTTTCAATAGCTTCTTTTGCAAAATCAGCTAAATCATCGCTGAAGGTTCTGAAATTGTCTATTACACATTTACAGCCGTCCTCGTAAGAATAGGTCATATCGATATCACCCATAGGAGCAAATAAATCATAAAAAGGAAGTCCATTTTTATGTCCTAAAAGTTCACTTTTTTTCCTAAGGTAATTTCTGAACACAGGCATATATTCTTCCATAGCTTGAAGCATGGCATCTAAGGTAGCCTTGTCCATTCTTGAATTAGCTAAAGTTTCATCTAGTGGAGATTCAAAACCTCTTAATTTTGAAGTAGTGATAACTTCGCCCTTTATACCATTTAAAGCTGCAGCCATACCATCATCAATTTTTTTATAGCTGGCTAGTTCTGCTTCATAAGCAGCTTTTCTAGTTATAGGGTCAGCTTCATAAGCTAAGTTTCTAACTACGGATAAAGGAAGCTGCTGTTGTACATTATCAATTTCTATATCAACCATTAAGCTTGAGGTTAAAATGTTCTTTAATTTTTCCCATGCATTAGACCCAGTAGTCTTCATTTTAGCTATTATAGCTTCTTCCTTGTCGCTTAAAATGTATTTAGCTTTTTCAGCTTCTTCCTTAATTATAAATTCATGCTCTTTAAGAAGAGGTGAGCTTTCAATGATTACATCAAGATTTTCTATGCGTCCCATCCACTTTGTAAGCTGTGCTTCACTTTCGGCTAAATTGCTAAGTTTAGAGGATAATATATCTTGATAACGTAGGGCTGTGGAATTTTTAGTATCTGTGCTTAGAGTTAAATGGGTCATAGCACCAAGCATTCTAGAGGTTTTAGAGAGTTCTGTGTTTATGTAAATATATCTTTCAAGAACATCTCTAGTATCAACGGCGATTCCAGTAGTTTCTTTTCCAAGATGAATAAATTCATCAATTATTTTATCCAGGGTTTCAAAGTCATTTTTAAATTCATCACTCTGGAAGGATGGATATAGCTCCTTTAAACTCCAGTTTAATTCCAAAAAAATCATCTCCTTATTATTTCTATATTCGAAATATTTTCAATATTATACCATATAATTGAAGAGGGAATGCCAAAATATAAAAATTGTTAACATAGAGTTAAATAAATTTATAAATAAGTTGTTTGTAAGAAAATTTAGTAAATGGTACTATTAAGATGTTAAGTGAATATCCGAATCTTTGATTTGGAAACATAAACTTACTCCATCGAATGAATATTAGATGGGGTTCAAATTTAAATGCTTAAGGTAGGAGGTAGTGTAATGAGAAAACTTGAAAATAAGGTAGCTATAGTTACAGCTGCTACAAAAGGGATTGGTCTTGCATCAGCTGAGGTGCTAGCTGAGAATGGTGCATTAGTATATATAGCTGCAAGGTCAGAGGAATTAGCAAAAGAAGTTATATCAAACATTGAAAATAAGGGTGGTACAGCAAAGTTTGTATATTTTAATGCTCGTGAGCCACAAACATATACTTCTATGGTAGATACCGTTGCAGAAGCTGAAGGAAGGCTAGATATTTTAGTAAATAACTACGGGGGAACTAATCCTAGATTAGATAGGGATGTAGTTAATGGAGATACGGATGAATTTTTTAGAATAATTCAAGATAATTTGCAAAGTGTATATTTACCATGTAAAGCCGCAATACCACATATGGCTAAAAATGGTGGTGGAAGTATTGTAAATATATCTACAATTGGATCAGTTGTACCTGATTTGGGAAGAGTTGCTTATTGTGTTTCAAAGGCCGCAATTAACTCGCTAACTCAAAATATAGCTGTTCAGTATGCTAGGCAAGGGGTTAGATGTAATGCTGTTCTTCCAGGATTAATTGGAACTAAGGCAGCATTAGAGAATATGAGTGATGAATTTAGGGATTCATTCTTAAGACATGTACCATTAAACAGGGTTGGAAAGCCAGAAGATATTGCTAAAGCAGTACTTTACTATGCAAGTGATGATTCATCTTACGTTACAGGGATGATTCATGAGGTTGCTGGAGGATATGCTCTAGGAACTCCTCAATATGCTGAATTCTCAGAGATGATGGATAAAAGTAAGTAAATATAAAAGTATAACTTATATAATAAAAACAGCTAACGAAAATGAGGCGTTAGCTGTTTTGCTATACGTTATAATTGTTCTGCAGTTTTATTTAGTGATTTAGCAAGAATATCTATAATGGCATTTATTTTTTCATCATTAGAAGTTGTTGCATAAGCGGTTTCATCATTAGGATTTGCTGAAGAAGGTGATTTATTTGAGGGTGAAGAGTCAATGGCAGTCTTTTGATCATGTTTTTTAGTAAATTAGAAAGTCCAAATGCAGATAGAGCTACAACACATAGTTCTATAATGGAAATAGTTAAGACTTTTTGTTTTTCATTTTAATTTCCACAAGATATATTTATATTATTAGAGTACTTATAAGTTATTGTTGTTTTAAGCATTTTTCAGGATTCAAGAGAATTCTTTCGTACTTTCCATTTTTGCTCATCTTATATTGAGAAACCTCCACATCAGTGTTGTTGGTAATAGTTAAAAATTCAATCATATACTTATGTCCATCAGTACCATCGAAGTATATAGTTTTTGTATAATCATCAGTTTGGGTTGTTGGATTTCCAGATATAAGCTTACACCATTCTCCATATTTAATTTCAACTACCGATTCACCTTGCCATTGCCAGCCATGATAAGGTGCACATAGAAAATCTTCTCCGTAAAAATCCATGTTGGAAATTTTGAAGGAATCCTTTTCTTGTGTTAAATCAATAAAGCCGTAGTAATACCCAAAGTTAGTCATAGGTTTATCGGAACCTTCTATGGTTTCAAGCTCAACAAAATATCTTTTTAAGTTTTTAGATGTATTTGGTATAGGGATTTCTTTTAGCTTAATAAGATTAATATGGAATATATTTCTAAAGGATTTTAGAAAGTCCTCATAACTTAATTTTTTTTTATATTCTTTACTTAAAAAATTATAAGCTACAGGATAGGGGGCATTACCAGCGCCTATAGAACCACAGCCAGCGTATTTACCGCTGTTTTCTTCATAATAAGAAGCTGATTTTAAAATTGTATAGTAGTTAATTAAAGTATCTTCAGGAGTTTTTAAAAGGCTGTCCTCAAGGTTAATTTCATTAGTTTTTTTATTAAAATATTTATCGAAGAAGCTATAATTTAGATCAGTAGTATTCAATATTTCAGAGCAAGAGGGTCTGAAATATTTATCATAGTTTATATCTGATGCATCCATATTTGAAGCTTCACAGGTATTAGGCTGTGTATGAAAGAGTCCTCCCATGACCATAACATAGTTTTTTGAATTCAAGTTATATATTATGTAGGATATGAGGAATATGAATACTAATAGTTCTAAACTAATAATAATATAAAATTTTTTAGAGTAACTGCTGTTAATTAAATTCATTCCAGACCTCCATAAATAATATTATTATTACAGTATATTTGATAAATTGGTATATAATTACACAAAACCATAAGCTGATTTTACAACTTTGAAACAATATATAAATTAGATATAAACATGGCAGGTGTATATTAAATTATCGTAGGAGATGATTTAATATGAAGAACATTGAGAAAGATAAAAGATATGGAAATATTAATTATAAAAATAAAAAGAAAGTAAATAAAAAGAAAAAAATTAAGAGGAAGGTAAGACAGTGCATATCAATATTAATACTTTTATTAATAATTATTATAGGAATAAATAGTATAATAAATAAGGATATAGCTAGAGAAGAGGAGCGTATTATCAATGAGAATCCAACAGGTATAGATTCTGGGAGAAATACAAATAAAGGTATAGAAACTATAAAGGGTATACCAATTATTAATAAAGAGTATGGTGTAGGTCAGGAGTATGAACCTAAGGATTTAAGAGTTGTTAATGTTTTATCTAATAAAACAATCGAGCTTAGAGAAGAAGCAGCGAAAAATGTTGAAATATTATTTGAGAAAGCTGAAGGTGAAGGCATATATTTAATGGCTGCTGCAGGTTATAGAACCTATGATTTTCAAAAACAGTTATATAATAACGAGGTTAGTAACTATGGAAAAGAGTATGCTGACAAATACGTTGCAAGACCGGGACATAGCGAACATCATACTGGATTAGTTATAGATTTAATGTCTGCAGATGATGTTTCGCTAACAGAAGATTTTGATAAAACACCTGAGTTTAGATGGCTTCAGGAAAATATGAGTGACTATGGATTTATATTAAGATATCCGAAGGAAAAAGAGGATATTACAGGTTATAATTATGAACCATGGCATATTAGGTATGTAGGTGTAGAGGTAGCTAAAGCTATAGAAGAATCAGGACTAACATTAGAAGAGTATTTAAATAAGTAAGAGTGGCTTAATGCCACTTTTTTTTATATGAATTAAATGTTTTATGATAAGATACTAGTATATCAAGGAAAAATAAATATATAATTAATAAAATTATTTAGGGTGATCATATGAAGATTTGGAAGAAGATTTTTTTATATTCAATAATTCTATTTATATTTTTATTTAATGGAGCTGGAATATTTATAATAGAGAATATATACAATAGAAATTTAGAAATGGCAATAAAATCTACAATAAATGAAAGCAGCAGCGTAAGAAGTTCTATATACTTAAATTCAGATTTAATTGAAAGCTATAATAGATATTCAAGGGAGAGATTTTTGGTTGTATTTAAAAGCTATATATTATATTCAGGTGCGACCTCAATAAAGAATATTGAACTATTTGATGGAGAAGGGAAAAATATAATAAATACTTCGGAGTTTTTTATAGACGGTGTTAGAAGTGAAGTTGAGGAAGCTACTGTAGATAATAGAAAGTTTATAATAAGAAAAGTCGGTGAAGAAAATCTGTTATTTGTGAGTTCGGCACTTAAAATAGGAGATAAAACACATAAGCTAGTTTTAACAAAAGATATAAGTTTTTTAAATAAGGATAAGATTGATAATTATAAGTTGTTTTTTTTATTAAGTGTTATTATTACAATACTCTTGGCAATTGGAATGTATATTATTTCTAAAAATATCACAAATCCAATAAAAGGTTTAATTAAGGTTTCAGATAGTATAAAGAAGGGGGAGTATTCAAAAAGAGCTGAGTACACTGGGAGTGGAGATGAGATAGATACTTTATCCGAGAATTTTAATGCTATGATGAAGGTTATAGATGATAAAATTCATGAATTAGAATGGGCGAATGAATCAAAGCAAAGATTTATAGATAATCTGACCCATGAGATGAAGACGCCCATTACTTCAATAATTGGATATTCAGATTTGTTATTAAAAGGTAACATTAATGATGAAATAAAGATTAAGGCTATAGATTACATAAACTCTCAAGGAAAGAGATTAGAGAATCTAAGCTCAACTCTTATTAAGCTAATTATGATAAAAAAAGAAGATGTGAGTAAAGGAAGAGTTTCTATTAAAGAAAGAGTTTTAGATACAGTAAAAGGGTTAAGATATAAAATAGATGAAAAGCAGATAGAGATTGAAGTAGAGATAGAGTGTGGAGTTATATTAGGGGATAAACAACTTATAGGAGTTCTATATTTAAATATATTAGAGAATGCAGTAAAGGCTTCAAAAGAAGGCGGGAAAATATATATAAGGGGAGTAGTAGAAGGGAATAAATATAAGCTTATAATAGAAGATGAAGGAAATGGTATATCTAAGGATGATTTAGAGAAAGTAAAAGAACCATTTTTTATGGTAGATAAGTCAAGGACAGATTCGAGAAATAACTTAGGCCTGGGGTTAGCTATATGTAATGAAATTTGTTTAACAAATAATATTATATTTAATATAGAGAGTGAGTTGAATAAGGGTACAGTAGTTACTTTAATTTTTGAGTTGGAGAGAAATTAGAATGAAGAATAGATTTTTACTATTTGCGATATTTATTGGAGTAGTATTTATACTAGTTATTACGAGATTGCCTATAAGTAAATATAAAGAAGATGTTTTATATTCAGAGAGTCTGCTTATAGATGAAAAAATTACTAATATAGATAGTGATGAGTATGTAACTAGAGAGGATTTAGTGCAACGGATTATAGAAATATTTAAAAATGGGTTTGGGGAAACTATGAATAGAGATTTATTAACAGAGAATATAAGACTTTATGAAGTTGATGGTGAATTTCAATGGAGTATTATATGGGAAGATGACACTAATGACCAGCAAAAAAAAATTTATTATGCTGAGGTATTAGCGGATAGTGGAATAGTAAAATTTATAGGAGTAGATGAATATATGACTTTAAACTATAATGGGGATTATGATGAGAGCTATTATAGTATTGAAGATATAGATTTGAATAGCGTCATAAGAATAATAAAGCCACTAGCAGATGAAGTTAATATTCATATTAGTGAATCCAATATGAATTTGAGGGAATATGAGGATGGTATTATGGTAGCTATAGAAGGCTCCAATGGTGACGTTAATCATATTTTTAAGATGGATTATATAAATAAAAAAGTCAAGGCTTATTATAGAACGGTGTAAAAGCTCATAGTAACTATAAGTAAATTAAATTATTTAAGGAGAGAAGAATGAGAATATTAGTAGTAGAGGATGATAGACCTATACGAGAGTTAATAGAAATAAATTTACAGATGGCTGGATATGAGGTAGTTACAGCAGAGGATGGTGAAAAAGCTAAAGATATATTTGAAAAAGAATATTTAGATTTAATTTTATTAGATGTAATGATTCCGAAAATAAACGGATTTGAGTTAATTTCATACATTAATAAAAAGGATATACCAGTTATATTTATAACTGCAAAGGAATCTGTTGTGGATAGGGTAAAAGGGTTAAGATTAGGTGCAGATGATTATATAGTGAAGCCATTTGAGAATATTGAATTATTAGCTAGGATAGAAGCTGTCATCAGAAGATATGGAAAGTCACAAGAGATTATAAGATTTGGGAATATGGAAATAAATGAGAAGCAAAGAGTGGTAAAGTTAAACAACAAAATAGTTGATATGACTTTAAAGGAATTTGAACTACTTTTATTATTTATTAAAAATAAAAATATTGCATTATCTAGAGAACAAATCTTAGAGCGAGTTTGGGGATATGATTATGTAGGAGAAACGAGAACAGTAGATATTCATGTTCAGAGGATTAGAGAAAAGTTAAATTTAAAGGATAGTATTAAAACTGTTTTTAAAGTTGGATATAGATTTGAAGAATGAGAGAATGAGACTTTTTAGAGGCGTAGATAAAAGCTACCAATTTAAAAAGTTTTTTATTTTAAATTTATATATTGAATTATTAACACATAGGAACACTTCAACATACAATAGCAGTATAAAACAAACCATTTAGGAGGAAATTATGAAAAAGAACACATTAAAGATAATTGGTGTCGTAGCAGCTATGATTTTAACTATAGGTATGTTTGCGGGTTGTAGTAGTAAAAAGGATAGTGCTAAAGGCAGTGATGAGTTAAAAACAATAAAGCTTAACGAGGTTACAAGATCAATTTTCTATGCGCCAATGTATGCAGCAATCAGTCAAGGCTTTTTCGAAGAGGAAGGAATTAAAATTGACTTAACAACAGGGCAAGGGGCAGATAAAACTATGCAGCAGCTTATTAGCGGAAATGTTGATATTGGGTTCTCAGGTCCAGAGCAGGTAATTTATATTTATAATCAAGGCAGAGATGATTTGCCTAAGGTATTTGCTCAATTAACACAAAAGGATGGATCTTTTTTAGTTGCAAAGGATAAACATAGTAATTTTTCATGGGACGACATTAAGGGGAAAAAGGTAATTGGTGGAAGACCTGGTGGAGTTCCAGAAATGGCTTTGGAATATGTTTTAAATGAAAAAGGGATAGATAAGAATACGGATATTGAATTAATTACTAATATTTCTTTTGATGCTGTTCCAGCAGCTTTCTTAGGTGGAACTGGTGATTATGCAGCACTTTTTGAACCAAGTGCAACAGCTATTGCAAATGAGGTTAATGGACAAATAGTTGCATCTGTTGGAGAAGGCGCAGGAAATCTTCCATATACATGTTTCTATGCTTTAGATTCTTATATTAAGGATAATAAAGATCTTTTAGTTAAATTCGTTAGAGCTATTCAAAAAGGACAAGACTGGGTAATGAAGAGCGATGATGCAACTGTAGCAAAATCAATTAAGAGTTTCTTTGAGGGCACTGAAGAAAGCACTATTGCAACAGTAGTAGGAAATTACAAGAAGATAGAAGCTTATGCAAAGACTCCAGTTGTAAATGAAGAAGATATGAATAGGTTAATGGATATAATCCAAGCTTATGATAAAGAACTTATTACAAAGAGACCACCATTTGCTGATATTGTTGATACGACTATCAGTACAGAAGCAATAAAGTAATTTAAATAATAGCTATATAGCCATATCCAGAAATGGATATGGCTTTTCTTTTAAAGTTTTATTGTCAATATAAAGCAAGTCTTCATATATTGAATTATAGCTATAAGTTAAAAAGATTACGGAGCTAGATAAAGAGAAAATATAGTATAAACGATATGGAGATGGAGAGATGAGTAAAGTAGAAGTTAAAAATATCTATATGAATTATCATACTCTTGCTGCTGAAACTGTTGCTTTAGAGGATATTAGCTTTGATGTAGAGGCAGGAGAATTTGTTAGTATTGTAGGTCCTTCGGGATGTGGGAAATCAACTCTGTTAAATATTATTGCAGGTTTAATTAAACCGTCATCTGGTGAAATTTTTATTGATGGTGAACTTCAAGAGGGGTATTCAAGTAAGTTAGGGTATATGTTTCAAAGGGATCAGCTATTTGAGTGGCTTACAGTATGGAATAATGTTTGCTTGGGGTTAAAAATTAAAAGAATGTTGAATGAAGAAGCAAAGGTAAAGATAGAAGGTCTTTTGAAGAATTATAATTTGTGGGAATTTAAAGATCATTATCCAAGGCAACTTTCTGGTGGGATGAGACAGAGGGTTGCATTAATTAGAACCTTGGCTTTAAATCCAGAGGTTTTAATCTTAGATGAGCCATTTTCAGCTTTAGATTATCAAACAAGGCTTAATGTTAGTGATGAAATATTCCATATTATCAAAAGAGAAGGAAAAACTGCAATAATGGTAACACATGATATTTCTGAAGCAGTATCAATGTCTTCGAAGATTGTAGTTTTATCTAAAAGACCTGCTGTGATAAAGAAGATTGTTAATGTTGATTTTGAGTGTGATAATCTTACTCCTTTAAAATGCAGAGAACACAGTAAATTTAGAATTTACTTTAATGATATTTGGAAGGAGATGGATTACAATGAAGAAGAATAAGAGTAAAGAAACAGCTTTAGTTAATAAAGCTGAGTTAAATGTAAGTAAAGAACATGAGGAGTTTTTAATAGGTGTTAAAAGAAAAAAAAGAAATATTATTATAACTAGAATACTTATATTAGTTGCATTTTTTGCATTATGGGAGATTCTTGGGGATTTAAGAATAATAGATCCATTTTTAACTAGTACGCCATCAAGGATGGTTAAGAGTTTTATTAAGCTTTATACAGAAGGTACTATGGTGGGGCATATAATGATAACCTGTTATGAAACTATAATAGGATTTACTCTTGGAACACTTATGGGTGTCGTTATAGCTATAATGCTCTGGTGGTCAGATTTTCTTTGTAAGGTTTTAGATCCATATATTGTAGTTTTAAATGCACTTCCAAAGGTAGCTCTTGGACCAATAATTATATTCTGGGCAGGAAATGGAATGAAGGCAATTGTCATAATGGCTTTATTAATTTCAGTTATATCCACAATAATAAGTGTTCTGTCAGGCTTTAGGGAAGTGGAAGAAGATAAGATAAAACTTTTAAAGACCTTTGGAGCCTCAAAATATAAGATATTAACAAACTTAATAATTCCGTCTTCTACACCTACATTGATGTCAGCGCTAAAGATAAGTGTTGGGTTATCCTGGGTAGGAGTAATCATGGGAGAATTCTTAGTTGCTAAGAAGGGATTAGGATTCTTGATAGTTTACGGTGGACAGGTTGCACAGCTAGATATGGTTATGATGAGTGTTGTTGTTTTAGCAGTTATTGCATACTTAATGTATGAAGTAGTTCATTATTTTGAAAAGAAATATGCTGAAAAGCTATAGGATATAAAAAAAGGACTGAGAGATATCTCAGTCCTTTTTTTTATCTTTCTTTAGAGTCATTTTCTTTAACTACTCTTTCTATGAAGCTTTCAAGAGACATTGCGCCTTCATCACCGTTTTTACGGCTTCTAACAGCAACTTCTCTGTTCGCAGCTTCCTTCTCACCTACAACGATAAGGTAAGGAACTCTTTCGTTACGAGCTTCTCTGATTTTGTATCCGATTTTTTCAGCTCTGAAGTCAGCTTCAACTCTGATACCTTGTGCTTTAAGTGCTGCGAATACTTCATCAGCATAGTCATGGTATTTTTCAGAGATTGGAAGTAACTTAACTTGAACTGGTGCAAGCCATACTGGGAATGCTCCAGCATATTTCTCGATAAGAAGAGCAAGAGTTCTTTCATAGCAGCCGATAGATGTTCTATGGATAACGTATGGGTATTTTTCTTGACCATCTTTATCTGTGTAAGTCATACCGAATCTTTCTGCAAGAGAGAAGTCGATTTGAGCAGTGATGATTGTATCCTCTTTACCGTGAACATTCTTGATTTGTAGATCAAGCTTTGGACCATAGAAAGCAGCTTCTCCAGCAGCTTCTGTATACTCTATTCCAAGGTGGTTTAAGATCTCTCTCATCTTGTTTTGAACATTGTTCCAAGCTTCTGGCTCTCCAATGTACTTATCTTTGTTGTTTTCATCCCATAAAGATAATCTGTAACTGATATCTTCTTTAAGACCTAGAGTTTCAAGCATGTGGTTGATTAAATCAACTACTCCTCTGAATTCGTCCTCTAATTGGTCTGGTCTGCAGGCAAGGTGTCCTTCAGAGATTGTAAATTGTCTAACTCTGATTAAGCCGTGCATCTCTCCTGAAGATTCATTTCTAAATAAAGTAGAAGTTTCAGCATATCTAAGTGGAAGATCTCTGTAGCTTTTTGAATCAGCCTTGTAAACCATGAATTGGAATGGACAAGTCATTGGTCTTAAAGCAAATACCTCATCATCTTTTTCTTCATCTCCAAGAACGAACATACCTTCCTTGTAGTGATCCCAGTGACCAGAAATTTTATATAAATCATTTTTAGCCATTAAAGGAGTTTTAGTTAAAAGATATCCTCTCTTTTGCTCTTCATCCTCAACCCATCTTTGAAGAAGTTGGATTACTCTTGCGCCCTTTGGCATTAGGATTGGAAGTCCTTGACCTATTGGTTCAGAAGTAGTGAATAATTTAAGCTCTCTTCCAAGTCTGTTGTGGTCACGCTTCATAGCTTCTTCAACAGCAGCTAAATACTCTTCAAGTTCTGCAGTCTTAGTGAAAGCAGTTCCGTAGATACGAGTAAGCATTTTATTCTTCTCGTTTCCTCTCCAGTATGCTCCCGCAAGTTTAGTTAACTTGATAGCTTTAACTGGCTTTGTAGACATTAAGTGAGGACCAGCACATAGGTCAACAAATTCACCTTGCTTGTAGAAAGATATAACCTCATCTTCAGGAAGATCTTCAATAAGTTCAACCTTGTATGGTTCATCATTTTCCTTCATTAAAGCGATAGCTTCTGCTCTTGGAAGAACAAAGCTTTCGATAGATAGGTTTTCCTTAACAATTTTCTTCATTTCAGCTTCGATTTTTGCTAAATCATCGTTGCTTAATTTTTCTTCAACATCGATGTCATAGTAGAAACCATTATCGATAGAAGGTCCTATAGCAAGTTTAGCTGATGGGTATAATCTCTTAATAGCTTGAGCTAATATATGAGATGCTGTATGTCTGAAAGCTTTTTTACCTTCAGCATCATCAAAGGTTAATATACTAAGCTCGCAATCTTCTTTAACAACATAACGTAGGTCTACAGTTTTTCCGTTAACTGTACCAGCAGTTGCAACTCTTGCAAGTCCCTCAGATATGCTCTTTGCAATTTCTAAAATACTCATTTCTCTTTCAAGTTCTTTAACAGAACCGTCTTTAAGTGTGATTTTAATCATATTAATTCTCCCTTTCTATTTAGATTGTAGACATGAATTCTATGGAGAACTCAGCTACTACATAATTTGCAAAATAATCTATTTTTAAAATAAAAAAACTCGTCACTTTTCAGAATTGAAAAGGGACGAGATATAACCCGTGGTTCCACCCAAATTGCCCCTTCTATTAAATTAACTTCCTTCAAGAAAACTTCCAAAGCAAATCAAAATAAAAAGCGAAAGGACCACTTTAAAAACTATAACGTAGTTAACGGACTTTATTAGAGTCGCTCAGAGGTGGTTTTCGTTATGATTTATTTAAAGGCAATTTCAGCTACTATGCCTTCTCTCTGAAAATAAGTTTCATAAGTACTGTCCTCATCATAGGGATAACACTATTTATTTACTATTATAGTACCAAAAACTATTTTTGATACATGAGTAATAATTTTATTTTAGCATAAAAGTTTTTATTGTCAAATGGAATTTGAAATTAGATGATATAAAATTAATTATTAAAAAATTTTAAATCTGTAATAAAAATGTAATACATTTTGTCATTTTTATTCGTATAGTTAGTATATGGTAGAATTGATTGAATTGTATGTAAAATTTGTTCTATCCAGGACATGGTAAATATAACTATATTCATGCGGTAGAGTTAGCATGAATAATATTGGGGGAGGTACAGAATGAATAAGAAAGTCGTTATTACCATTGGTGCTGTGGTGCTTGCAGGAGTAATTACAGCTGGAGTCTATTTCCTTGGAGGAAGTAAGTCAGGTGCCAGCAATGGAGAAGGTGTATATGTAGATTCAGTGTCAATGATTACTGGAATGGGAGGAATAGGTCTACAGAATAGATTTTCAGGGGTTGTTGAGCCACAGGAAACTTTAGAAATAAAACTTGATTCAGGAAAGACTGTTAAGGAGTGTTATGTAGAAGAGGGACAAGAAGTTTCTATAGGAACAGAGTTATTTTTATATGACACTGGTGAGATGGCAATGAAGCTGGAAGAGGGAAAGCTTGAGCTTGAATCTATTAGCAATGAAATTCTATCAATGAATCGTCAAATTGCTACCCTTGAGACAGAGAAGGCAAATGCTTCTGATGATGGCAAGTTAGAATATACAATTCAGATACAAAATTTACAAAACTCTGTAAAGAGAGCTGAATATAACAAGACCGTTAAAGACATGGAATTAACTCAGCTTCAAAAGAGCATTGATACTGCAAAGGTAACTAGTAATATACAGGGAGTTGTAAAGTCAATTAATAAAACAGGGATGGATCAATATGGACAACCTGTAGCTTATATGACGATTCTTGCTACTGGAGAGTATAGAATTAAGGCAACGACTAATGAACAAAACATATATGCATTAACAGAAGGTATGCCTGTTATTGCTCGTTCTAGAGTTGACAGCACATTAACTTGGAATGGAACTATAAATAAGATTGATACAGAGAGTCCAGTAGATAACAATAACCAAAATGGTGGAATGATGGGTCCAGGTGGTGGCAATGTTGAAACAGCGACAAAATATCATTTCTACACAACTCTAGATTCTTATGAAGGCTTAATGCTTGGTCAGCACGTATTTGTAGAAATGAATAATGGACAAGGTGAACAAAAGGAAGGATTATGGCTTCCAAGTTATTACTTAGTAGAAATGGATGGAGAAAATGCATTTATATGGACTGCTAATGATAAGGACAAGCTAGAAAAAAAAGCAGTAACATTAGGAGAATATGATGCAGATATGGATCAATATCAAATTGTAGAAGGGATTACTCCTCAAGATTATATAGCGTTCCCACAAGAAGGATTAAAAGAGGGAACTAAGGTTATAAAAGACGGAGGGGAGATAGCGGAATGATATTAGAATTAAAAAACATCTATAAAAACTACGAACAGGGGAAGATGGACGTTCAAGTATTAAAGGATGTTTCTTTAAATGTTGAAGAAGGAGAATATGTGGCCATAATGGGACCATCGGGGTCAGGTAAAAGTACACTTATGAACATTATTGGCTGTTTGGACAAACCAACTTCAGGAGAGTATAAATTAGCTGATGAAGATATTCTTCTATACAATGATAAGGAGCTATCTGGAGTACGTTTAAAGAGTATTGGTTTCGTTTTTCAAAGCTTTAATCTTCTTCCAAGACAAACTGCTCTTGATAACGTAGCGCTACCACTCTTATATGCTGGAGTTCCTAAGAAGGAGCAGCATAGAATTGCAAAGGAAGCCCTTGAGAGAGTTGGCCTTGCTGATAGAGTTGATTTTAAACCAACACAGCTTTCGGGTGGACAAAACCAAAGAGTTGCAATTGCTAGAGCTATGGTTAACAATCCTAAAATACTTTTAGCCGACGAGCCAACAGGAGCTTTAGATAGTCAATCTGGTGAACAGATTATGGAGTTATTTCAAAAGCTTAATGATGAGGGTGTAACCATTGTAATGATTACTCATGAAAGGGAAGTTGCTGAAAGAGCTAAGCGAATAGTTTATATTCGAGATGGTGAGTTAAGCGAAAATAATGTCTTTGAAGTTAAGGAGGAATCACTATAATGAAAACAAAGAGAATAGTGTCAATAGTATTGGCAGCTGTAATCGCTGTTGGAATTTGTGGCGGAGGAATCTGGCTTTACAGAAAAAATAGTGATTCTAGTAAAAAGGTTGAAGTTACACCTGTTTCCAGCTTAACTGGAGGCTGGTGGGGCAATGAAATGTATACTGGCGGGATAGTTAGCAATGACTTGATGCAGGAGATATATCTTGAAGAGCAGCAAAAGGTTAAGGAGGTCTTCGTAACAGAAGGTCAGGAGGTTAATGTAGGAGATAAATTATTTGAGTATGATAAAACTCTTATAGAGCTTGATATGGAAACTCAAAACCTTGAAATGCAACAAGCGGATAGAGATATAGCAGTTGCTAGTGAGGAGCTAAAGGTTTTAAAAAATACAACGCCTATAGTAAAAAAGTTACCAAAGCTTGTAGAGGTTGAAGAAACCCAAAAGGGACCAGCATCCTTACCAATTGTAGGTAAAGATGGGGCAGCTAATAAAGCTGATGGTAGTAGTAAAGAAGGGACTGATGGAGAGAATAGTGGTGAAAATGAAGAAACACCACAACCACCAAAGGTTGAAGCTACTTTATACAGTAATATAAGATCTGATGCTAAGGCATATAAAGGAACGGGAGCAGCTGATGACCCATATAGATTTTTATGTAGTTCTGAGGTTACAATTTCAGGAGAGTTTATTAATAAACTTATAGGTTATAATGCTGCTGGTACAAGCAAAGAGGGGGAACCAACAGTTGCGGTTTTTGAGATTCATAAAGGAAATGTAGTTGAAGGAGATATGCTATATCTATGGACTATGTATGGTTCAGATTATGAACCAGTGGCTGCAGATTCTGTTTGGAAGTTTGGAGTTAATTCAGATGAAAAACCAGTTGAACCAGAACCACCTGTTGAGCCACCAGTAGAAGAGGGGTATACAAAGGAGGAATTGGCAAAGCTTATTGCAGAAAAAGAGGAGAAAATAAGAGATTTACAGCTTAAAAAGAAAAAGTCGCAACTAAATTACGATAACACGAAGGCAAAGCTAGATAAATGTACTGTTGTAAGCACTGTTAAAGGTAAGGTATCAAGTCTTAAGACACAGGAAGAACTTACTGTTGGAACTCCATTTATGATAGTTAGTGGTGGTGATGCCTTCTATGTTACTGGTTCAATTAGTGAGTTATTGCTAGGACAATTAAAGGTTGGAGACGCTTTAATGGCTAATTTATGGAGTCCAGAGGGGCAAAAGACCTACAATGCAGTAATTTCAGAGATATCTGAGTATCCTGCAAGCAATGGTAACAATTATGGTAGTGGAAATATGAATGTTTCCTACTATCCATTTACGGCAGTTATTGAAGAGAGTGAAGGCTTAACTAACGGTCAGTACCTTGATATGACAATGACAGTAGGTGGAAATACAGATGGTACATCAAATGCTTTATATCTTAGCAAAGCATATATAAGAGAAGAAAATGGGAAAAACTACGTGTTTATTGCAAATGAAGATAATAGACTTGAAAAAAGATATATAGAAACAGGAAAAATTATTTATGGTGAACAGGTTGAAGTAAAAGAGGGAGTAACCATGGAAGATAGAATAGCTTTCCCATATGGAAAAAATGTTAAGGAAGGCGTTAGAGTTAAGGATATGAGTGAAGAGGGCGGAATGTTCTTTAAATAGGAGGGGAAGAAATGTTAGAAAATATTAGATTATCATTCCAAGGTATTTGGTCCCACAAAATGAGGTCGTTCCTGACAATGCTTGGGATTATCATTGGAATTGCATCAATAATAACAATCGTCTCCACTATTAAGGGGACTAATGAGCAGATTAAAAGAAACTTAATTGGAGCTGGAAGTAATACTGTTGACATACAGCTTTTTCAAGATGATTGGCAGTATGAAATGGAGTATAATGGAGCACCAGATGGAATTCCTATGATTTCTCAAGAGGTGTTTGACACAATTAAAAATCTTGAAAATGTTGAGGCAGCTTCAATGTATAATATGAGAAGAAGCTATGATAATATATTCTTTGGAAACACAAGTTTATCTGGAGGACAGATAATGGGAGTAGATAATAACTATTTCAATACTTGTGGTTACAGAATAAAAAAAGGTCGTGGCTTAGCTGCAGAAGACTTTACTAAGTTCAGAAAAGTTGCAGTGTTAGACCAAACTTCTGTGGATAGCTTATTTGCCGGAGTTAATCCTGTTGGAGAAACTATAGAAATTTCAGGAGAACCATATACGGTTGTTGGTATTGCAGAACTTTCAGAGCAATTTGAGCCTGTTATTAATTCTATGGAAGATTATTATATGTATGCTCAAAATAGTAGTGGTATGGTGTTTATTCCAGATTCAACTTGGCCAATAATATATGGCTATGATGAGCCACAAAGTGTAGTAGTTAGAACTACGACTACTGATGACATGGCTACTGTTGGAAAAGCTGTTGCTGATACTTTAAATGGATATGTAACTAATCAAAATAATATAAAGTATAAGGCAGAGAATATTCTGCAACAAGCGAAGGAGTTACAAGAGCTTAGTGCAGCAACAAACAATCAACTTATATGGATAGCAAGCATTTCACTTTTAGTTGGTGGTATTGGAGTTATGAATATAATGCTTGTATCAGTAACCGAGAGAACTAAAGAGATTGGACTTAAAAAGGCTATTGGAGCTCCAAACAGCAAGATTTTAACACAGTTTTTAACAGAGGCTGCTGTTTTAACAAGTCTAGGTGGAATCATTGGAGTTCTTGTTGGAATTGCACTGGCACAGGTGGTATCAAAAATGTCGCAGGCACCAGTGGCAATCAGTGTACCAGCAATTATGATTTCAGTAGTTTTCTCCATGGTAATAGGAATAATATTTGGATTATTACCATCAGTTAAAGCTGCAAAATTAAAGCCAATTGATGCATTGAGATATGAGTAGGAATTAAGAATTAAGAGTGGTGTAGGAAATTCTTTGATTTGATCAAGTGAAAGACTAAAGAATCCTAACAAAGCTAGGATTCTTTAGTCTTTTTCTCAAGCAGTTCTGAATTTCACAGTTTAATAAAAAATAATTTAAAGCTTCTCCGAAAGTAGAGAGGAGAAATCACATTCATTCTTAGTTAAATAAAAACTTAAATTGATATGAAGCCATCACTTATGGCTTCATACTTTTTTTTTACTTTAATATAAATATAGTGTGGATATTTTATTCCTGTATGGATAGGAGGAAAGCTGTTTTGGATATAAGAAATAAAAATGTAATGGACTCAATGTATTACAGTGATTTATGGATAAAGCTTTGTAGAAGAAGTAAAGGTACTTTGTTAACCGAAGAGGATATAAAAAAGATGAATATGGAAAATGTTGAAAAAGGATATTTGAACAATATTTTTGAGGAAGAAAATGAATTAACAAGAGAGAGTATTGAAGAAAGTATAAAACTAGTTAGTCGAATACCAGAAGCGGACAGGTATAAAAATGGTGCTAAGCTGTCAAAGGAGTATTATGATAAACTTGAAGATAATATGAATTTAAATGAATTAAGGGATAGAAAACCTGAATACGGTATTGTGGTTAAAAGGGGAAAGCTAAAAAGCTTTCCAACTAGTGACAGGGTGTTTAAGGAACCAAAAGATTATGAGTTGGATAGATTTATGGAAAGCGCAGTTTATGTTGGAGAGCCTTGTGTAATATATTCTATAAGTAGAGATGGTAAGTGGTTCTTTTGTAAAACCTTTAACTGTAGTGGTTGGATTAATAGTGAGTATATAGCTTTAGGAGATAAAGAAGAGATCGAAGAATTTAGTAAGAGTAAAGATTTTATAGTTGTAACTGGCAGAAAAATTATGTTAGGGTACAATCCTTTTTCAGAAGCATTAAGTGAAGAAAGTCTTGATATGGGAGTAAGATTGCCAATAGAAACTGATTGGGAAAGAAATGATAACATTTATGATATGTATACAGAGGGAAATTATATTGTAAAATATCCTGTACGAGACAGAAGTGGTAAATTGAAATTAACTCATGTGTTAATACCTTTCAATGCAGAGGTTAAAAAAGGATACCTAAAATGCAAGAGGGGAAATATTTTGAAGCAGGCCTTTAAGTTTCAAGGTGAGAGATATGGTTGGGGAGGTGAATTTGAAGGCAGAGACTGCTCCTCAATGATTGTCGACATATTTAGAACATTTGGGATATATTTCCCGAGAAATACAAGTGAGCAGTTAAAAAAATCCGTAGGTAAATCTATTTATTTTGACGAAAGTACACAGAAGAATGATAAGCTGAGGGTTATTGAAGGAGTAAAACCAGGAGCTTTAATATACTTAAGCGGTCACGTAGTTATGGTTATAGGAAAGTATAAGGAAAAAACTTATGTTATTCATGATGTTATTGGAGTTCATGTAGAAGATGAAGGAGAACTTATTTATCTGCCTATTAGGGGGGTAACCATAAGTTCCTTATGTGATATTTATACTTCGGGAGAGGTTAACTATGTTGATGCTGTTATTGGGATTAAGGATATATTTAGTTGATATAGCTGTATAAAAAAAGTGGATTCATTTGAATCCACTTTTAATTTAAAACTGTATTTTAACTGATTCGTGATCTAAGCTCTTAAATCTATAGCCCCTATCCTTTAGGCCTTCTATGATTTGAGGAAGGGCTTCAATAGTTGTATGTTTTACATTTGTATCATGCATTAATATATTTGCAGTATTAACTAAATCAGTTCCACTAAGAACTCCATTAACAACAACTTCTTTTGGTTGGGTTAATGCAGATGCATCCGTAGAATCTACATTCCAGTCATAGTAAGAATATCCTAATTCATTAAGCTTGGATTTGATTTTTGCTGAATTATCAGGGGTTACAAATCCTGTATTTGACCCGCCTGGGAATCTTAATATTTTTGACGGTGGAACTCCTGTAATTTCTTCTAACTTTTTATCAAGCTTTAGAATATTATCTATAAATGCTTCAGGTGATGCGTAAATATCTTTATATTGATGACTATAGGTATGATTTGCTAAGACATGTCCACGCTTAACGATTTCTCTATAGACATCATCATAACCTTCTTTATAAACTACAAAAAATGTTGCTTTAACTTTATATTTATCTAAAACGTCTAAAAGCTTCATTGTATTGTCAGAAGGTCCATCATCAAAGGTTAGATATGCAATAGGAGAATTAGCCATAGCTTGGTCATAGTTTTTTTGAGCTTCATCGAATTTAGCTTTTGTATCAGCATATGTATTAGATAATTCTGTTGTAGTTTCTGAAAGCAGTGTGTTTTGTTTAATAATTGTTTTATACTCAGCTTTTATTCGAGTATACTGGTACATTTTATAAAACATCTTTCCAGAACACAGACATAAAGTAATAAAACATATTAAGAGTACTAATAATTTAATAATATTTTGTGCGGAAAGTTTTCTTTTTCTTACACGTTTTCTTGATGGAATTTCCATAAATGAATTAATATCCATGACTCTCTCCTTTCCTAATTTAATTCAGTTTCCATCTCTTTAATTTGAGAGTTTAGTTCAGAAATGGAAGATTCTAGTTCTTTGTTTTTAACTTCAATTTCTTTTGTTTCAGTCTCAGCTGACTTTATCTTATTAGATAAATCAGTTGTTTTTGAACTATAATTATTGGCAATAGAGTTAGTCCACATTGCAACACTCAAAAGTAATATGCATATTATTGGAATGATAATGGTTGATTTTGATGTTGATTTGTGTCGTCTTGGTCTTTTAAAATTCTCTGACATTTGTATCACCTTCGTTGTTTTTGTCGTATTTTTTATCACTAACACTATTGTAAGGGATTTAAGGACTAGATTCATTACGAAAAGGTAACAATTTGTAGTAAGTTTATTTATTTTTAAATTTAATTTTAGAATTATGTTTATATGATATGCAATAGATTATAATTTATAGTGATATAAAAATATTTTTATAAGGATTGATTAAATTATGATTATTATTCCCAAGAGAATTAAGCTATGTTTAGAAAGGTTAAATAATGCTGGATTTGAGGCTTTTGTTGTTGGAGGTTGTGTTAGAGATAGTATTATTGGAAGATGTCCTAATGATTGGGATGTGTGTACATCAGCCTTACCTCATGAAACAAAGCTGGTGTTTAAGGATTATAAAACAATTGACATTGGTATGGAACATGGAACTGTTGCTATTTTATTTGAAGATGAAAGTATTGAAATTACTACATATAGAGTTGATGGAGAATATAAAGATAATAGGAGACCAGAAAAGGTTGAATTTACATCAAAAATTGAAGAAGATCTTTCGAGACGTGATTTCACTATAAATGCAATGGCATACAATTATGACAAAGGGTTAATTGATTTTTTCAATGGAAGGAAAGATATTAACGAAGGGGTAGTTCGTTGTGTAGGAAATCCTAATAAAAGATTTAGTGAAGATGCTTTAAGGATAATGAGAGCACTAAGGTTTGCAGCACAATTAAATTATACAATTGAAGAGAATACTTTGGAGGCAATTAAGCAGAGTAAAGAGTTGTTAAGAAATATTTCATCGGAAAGAATTATGGTGGAATTAAATAAATTAATCATGGCAGAAAAGCCAAAGGAAATGATTAAACTTTTATTTGAAATAGATATTTTTAATATAATTATTGAATTTATGCACAATTTCAGTATAAAAGTGGATAATTTGAATAGCTTTACTGAAAATTGTGGACAAATCATTGAATCGGCTCCAAGAGACTTAAGTATACGATTATGCATTCTTTTCAATTTTATAGCAGAAGCCTATAATCTTATTGGTAATGTGAAAGATGAGGGCAAGAACTTGACAGTAGAAAGTTTTTTCAGGACGTTAAGATATGATAAAACAACAATAAGGGAAGTTGGTATTTTAAGCAGATATTTCAATGTTGAAATTGGTTGTGAAAAAACAGAAATAAAAAGGATTTTAAATTCAATAGATCTGGATATGTTTAAAAAGCTAATACTTATGAAGGAAGCAACGGAAAAAAAATTTAATAAGGACAGGTACATAAAGCTTTTAAGGTCCATTGAGGAAAATGGTGAGTGTTATAGAATCAAAGATTTAAAAATCAATGGAAGAGATTTAATTTTACTAGGAATTAAAGATGGAAAAGCAATTGGAGAAACATTAAATACAATGCTTGAACTAGTTATAGAGAAGCCTGAAATAAATAATAGAGAGCGTTTATTTCAGGAAGTTAAAAAGATAAATTAGTGCATAAAAAAACGAAACAAAGCCCTAAAGATTAAACAGATGGCAAGCTGTTTAGCTTTAGGGCTTTATTTATGAAAACATTAGGTGTAATTAATGGCAAGATAAGAATTAAGAAGTAAAAGTTAAGAATGATGGATGAAATCCAATGGGATTTCATATATTTTATTTTGCAATTTTAAAATTGCAATTTCTCTTAACAAAGCGAAGAAAAATAACATTCATTCTTAATTATAAATTCTTTAATTCTTAACTTAGATAGACATTCTTTTTACGTTTTCTGGTACTATTACATCTGCTTCAGTAGCAGCTTTTACGTCTTCTATAGTTGCTTCAGGTCCTAATTCTCTAAGAACTAATCCTTCAGCAGTTACTTCTAAAACAGCTAATTCTGTAATGATTAAGTTTACTTGGTGAGAAGCTGTTAAAGGTAGTGTACATTTCTTTAGTATTTTTGGTGCGCCTTTTTGAGTATGCTCCATAGCAACGATAACTTTTTTAGCTCCTACAACTAAGTCCATTGCTCCACCCATTCCAGGAACCATTTTACCAGGAATCATCCAGTTAGCTAAGTTTCCTTCTTGGTCAACTTGAAGAGCACCTAGAACTGTAGCATCAACATGTCCACCTCTGATTATTGTGAAGGACATAGAAGAATCAAAGAAAGCAGCACCAGGAGTAACAGTAACGTATTGTCCACCTGCGTTAACTAAATCTTTATCTTCCTCACCAGGAGCAGGAGCAGCTCCAATTCCTATAAATCCGTTTTCAGATTGTAAAGTTATATCCATTCCTTCAGGAAGGTAGTTAGCAACCATAGTTGGTAAACCTATACCTAAGTTGACTACGTCTCCATCGTGTAATTCTTGAGCAACTCTTTTTGCAATTACTTCTCTTATCATGTTCTTATCCATGTTAGTTATCCCCCTTCACAATATAGTTTACAAATATGTGTGGAGTCATAACGCAGCTTGCTTCTATTTCTCCAACTTCAACTAGCTCTTCAGCTTCAACTATAACAACATCAGCAGCAGTAGCCATTAATGGGTTAAAGTTTCTTGTTGATTGGTGATAATAAACATTACCTTTCTTGTCCACTTTTGAACCAAAGATAAGAGCTACATCAGCATGTAAAGGTTTTTCTAAAATATATTCTTGTCCATCTACAGTGATGACTTCTTTTCCATCTTGAACTATTGTTCCAAGACCAGTTGGAGTTAAGAATCCACCTAGACCAGCACCGCCACATCTAACTCTTTCAGCAAGAGTTCCTTGTGGAACTAATTCTACTTCCATTTCTCCAGAATTCATTTGGTTTCCAGTTTCTTTGTTTGTACCAATGTGAGAAGCGATAACTTTTTTAGCTTGTTTGTTAACTACAAGTTTTCCAATTCCTCTATCTACAAATCCAGTATCGTTACCGATAATTGTTAAGTTCTTTACACCTTTATTTACTAAAGCATCAACTAAAGCTTCAGGTGTTCCGTTAGCTAAGAAACCACCAATCATAATGGTCATACCATCTTCGATTTTAGCAATTGCTTCATCGATTGAAATAAGTTTATTCATATCCCGTATCCTCCATGATTTAAAGATTAATTTTACACATTTTTAGTTTAACTCTTTTTAGAATATTTTGCAATGTTTAAAAATTTGTTAAATTGAAAACGGTTTTATTGGTATATGTTGAGAAAAATAACTTTAAATCGAATCAATACTGTTTAGAAGCGGAATTTTGAATAAATAGTTTTTAATTTACAGAATGATTTTCATTAGATAAGTATTATTTGTTGGGAAAGTATAAAAGGAATTGATTAGACAACTTATACCTATGGTAATATATAATTAAAGGAAAGATTAAAAGTGATAAGTGAAAGATTGATAAAAGAATTCCTGTGGAATTAGTATAAACAATAAATAAAAATATAGAAACTCCAAAGGAGTTTCAACTATAATTGTTCATCTTTCAATCTTTATTTTTCATATAAACTATAGAGGGAAGTGATGCAAATGGGTATTCGATTTATTTATGGAAGAGCTGGTACGGGTAAGAGTTATACATGTGTTGATGAAATATATAAAAAGTCAAAGGAAAATGATAAGCCTCTTATTTTAATTGTTCCTGAACAGTTATCCTTTAGGGCAGAAAAGGCGTTAATAGATAGAATTGGTGCAACGGGAATAAATAATGTGCATCTATTAAGCTTTAAAAGACTGGCTTTTACTGTATTTAATGAGGTTGGTGGAATAACACATAGCTATATGAACGATACGGGGAAGGCAATTATTATTGGAAGGTCAATTGAAGAGGTTCAAGAGGAGCTAAGTATATTTAAGAGAGCTACAAAGCAAAATGGTTTTGTAGAGAAAATTATTGGAGTATTAACGGAATTTAAAAGACATAATATTTTTCCACAAACGTTATTAGATTTAAAGGAAAATGTGGATGAAAATTCATTATTGGTGGATAAGTTGACCGATGTTGAAAAGATTTATTCTAAGTTTCAAGAAAAGCTTAATGAAGGCTATTTTGATTCTGAGGATAACTTAACTATTTTAAAGGCGAAAATTGAAGAAAGTGAGTTTCTTAAGGGGTCCGAGGTGTGGATTGATGAATTTAATGGTTTTACACCTCAGCAGTATGACATCATTGGAAAACTTTTAAAGCTTTGTACTAATGTAAATATTACTCTGCCTTACAGTGGAAGAGAAGTTCAAGGAGATGGAGATGATACAAATCCATTTTATCCTATATACGTAACAGAGCAGAAGCTTATAAAGGTTGCTCAAGATTATGGTCATTATCCAAAGGAAACTCTTCATTTAGATACTGGTCACAGATTTAAAAACAGTTTAGAGCTTCAATTTCTTGAAAGGAATTACTTTAATAGCAAAGAGTCTGCATATAAAGGAAATACAGAAGATATTAAAATCTTTAAAGCGCAGAATCCTTACGGAGAGATTGAGTATATTGCTAAAGAAATTTTAAGTTTGGTAAGAGACGAAAAGTATAGGTTTAGGGATATTATTCTTGTTACCAGAGATTTAGAAAATTATAAGGATATAGTAAGGGTTATTTTTGATGAATATGAAATTCCATACTTCATTGATGATAAGGAAGATATAGCTTCAAATCCGCTTATTGTTTATATAACCTCACTTCTAAATATTTTTGCTAAAGGCTGGAGAGATAACTCCATAATAAATTACTTTAAAAGCGGTTTTACAATTTTAAAATCTGAAGAAGTAGATTTGTTAGAAAACTATGCATTAGAATTCGGGATTAAAAGCAGAAAGAAATGGATTGATGAAGAAGGTATTTACTTTAATGACCATGAAAGATATCCAGGTATAACTGAAATAAAAGAAAAAGGTGTTACTCCATTAATAAAGCTAGAGCAAAACATTAAAGGAAAGCATACCGTTAGAGAATTTTGTGAAGAAATTTATAAATTCTTGGTTGAAGGTGGAGTATATGAAAAAGTAAATGAGTATATAGAGCTATTTAAAGATGAAAGTAATCTTGTTCTTGTGGACGAATACAGTAACATTTGGAATATGCTTATTGAGCTATTTGACCAATTTGTAGAACTCTTAGGAAATGAAGTTTTATCCATTGAAGATTTTAATAATATGATGAATATGGGAATTTCTCATAATAAGATGGGACTTATTCCAACTTCAATGGATCAGGTTGTGGTTGGAAGTGCCGATAGAATTAAGGCTCAAGAAGTTAAAGCAGCAATGATTATTGGAGTAAATGATGGACTTCTTCCAAGAACCAGCGGAGATGAAGGATTATTTAATGATAGTGATAGAATAACCTTTAAAAATAATGGAATAAGTGTGGCTGATAACAGCCTTGAGCTTGCCTTTGGTGAGCAGCATCTTATTTATGAACTACTGACCTTAGCCAGTAACTTATTATATGTAACATACCCCATTGCTGATTTAGAGGGAAGAACTAAAAGGTATTCCATGGTTATTCCAAAGCTTAAGGGGATTTTTGAAAATATTACAGAAGAAACGGATATCATTCATCATGAGGAGCTTAGGGCAGAAGATACTGTGGTGGCAGAGCTCCCTACCTTTAATATGCTTATTGAAAAGCTCCATGATTATCTTGAGAAAGATGAAATTTCGCCCTTATGGCAGGAGATTTATAGATATTTTTACAGCAGGGAAGAGTACAAAGAAAAGCTGGATAAGGTTATAAGCGGATTTACTTATAAGAATCATGTGGAGGAAATCAGCAGACAGAAAATTAGACAGCTTTATGGCAAAGGGCTAAGTGTTTCAAAGATAGAAGCCTATGCCAACTGCTCTTTTGGATATTTTGTTCGATATGGCTTAAGGGCTAAGGAAAGAAAGATATATACCTTTGCACCTTTAGATTTTGGAAATCTTCTTCATGAGGGCATTGAGAAGTTCTCAAAGAAGGTTGAAGAGAAAGGTGTTAAATGGGGAACCTTAGATGATAGATTCTGTGAAGAATTAGTTAAAAATATCATAGATGAAATGATGGCATCAGATGACCATAGAGTTTTAAGAAGTTCCAAGAGATATGAGTATATAGGGGCAAGAGTAAAACGTATTTTATATAGAATGGTTAGAATTATTAACGAACAAATGGAGAGGGGAACTTTCCAGCCAATGGGATATGAGCTTTCCTTTGGCTTTGGAGAAGAGGATTATTATCCACCTATAGAAATTAAGCTATCCAGCGGTGAGGTAGTTAAACTTCAAGGAAAGATAGACAGGGTTGATAAAACTACCATTGATGGAGTTAATTATTATAGAGTTGTAGATTATAAGACAGGAAGGTCAGATTTAGATATTAATGACGTTTATAATGGTTTAAAGATTCAGTTACTAACATATTTAGATGCAGTTCTTATTTTAGAAGAAAGAAGAATGGCTAAAAGTCCTGTATTAGAAGGTGTAAATGGCAGAAGAACTAAGCCGGGAGCAATGGTTTATCTTGCAGTAGATGACCCAATAATGGATGGTTCTAAAAAGATTACAATGGAAAATATCAATGAGGAAATATTAAAGGCCTTAAAGATGAAAGGACTAATTATAAAAGACTTAAAGGTTGTCAGGGAAATGGATAAAACCATTGAAGGTGGGGGAACCTCTGCCATAATTCCAGTTTCACTTAATAAGCCTAAAAAGGGAGAAACAGATCCTGACTTTGGAAAAAGAAATAATTCTGTTATTTCTAATGGTGCCTTTAATGTCCTTAGAGACCATATGAAGGAGAAAATCAAAGAAGTTTGTGAAAATATGCTGGATGGAATTATCGAGGTTACTCCTTGCAAAAATGGTAAGAGTTCTTATTGTGATTTCTGTGATTTCTCTTCCATATGTCAGTTTGATGAAACCATGGGAATTAACAATTATAAGGTTATGCCTAGAGTGAAGCCATCAGAGCTTTTAGAGAAATTAGAGGAAGAAGGAAAGGGAGGTGAAAGTCTTGAGTAGTGTTAAGTGGACAGAAGACCAGCAGAAGGCCATTGATATTAGATATAGAAATACGCTTGTATCGGCAGCTGCAGGTTCAGGTAAAACTGCAGTTTTAGTTGAAAGAATAATAAATATAATAACCGATGAAGATAATCCAGTGGATATAGATAAGCTTTTAATTGTAACCTTTACTAATGCTGCAGCGGCAGAAATGAGGGAGCGTATTGGAGAAGCTATCAATAAGAAGATAAAAGAAAATCCAAACAACAGAAATCTACAGACACAGCTTATTTTACTTAATAAAGCCAGTATATCTACTCTGCACTCCTTTTGTTTGAATCTCATAAAGAATAACTTCCATCAAATAGATGTGGAGCCTAGCTTTAGAGTTGGAGATACCACAGAGCTTAATCTTTTAAAGCTGGAAGCTTTAGAAGACTTAATGGAAGCTAAGTATAATGAAGACTCTGAAGCCTTTCTACAGCTGGTGGAAAGCTATTGTGATAATAAAACCGATAGAGCCCTTGCAGAGATAGTATTAAAACTTTACAACTTTGCCATGAGCATGGCAAGCCCTGAAATATGGCTTAAAGCAAAGGCTGAAGCTTTTAATTTAGGGGAGGATTTCTCCTTTGAAGATTTTTCTTTTAAGGATGAATTTATTAAGGAATTAAGAGAAGAAATTTTAATTGCCTTAGAGTTAAATAATCAGGCCATGGACATTATTGTTTCAAATGAAGATTTAGAAAAATTAACTTCAATATTTGAGGCTGATGGTGATTTATTGGAAAGAACCTTTGAGGTAATTGAGAATGGCTTAAAGGAAGGCACAGAGATAATTTCAGGAGCAGCCTTTGGAAGATTTCCATCGCTTAAGCTTTCAGGTGAAGCTGGAGCATTAAAAGAAAAGGTTAAAGGAATTAGAGACGAATATAAGGATATTTATAAGCCTGTACAGGATAGGATTAAAGCTATCACTGACCCGAAAACTATTGAGCAGATTAAAGGACTATATCCTTTAATGGCTGAATTATCGAATCTTGTATTAGAATTTAAAGATGCCTTTGATAAAAAGAAAAGGGAAAGAGGTATTATAGACTTTAATGACCAGGAGCATTATGCTCTTGAAATTTTAAGGGATAAGGAAGATATATCAAAGCCATCTAATGTAGCCCTTGAATTGAAAGAGAAGTTTGAAGAAATTTTAGTTGATGAATATCAGGATTCTAATAATGTTCAAGAGGAAATCATTAATCTAATCTGCAGAAAAGAGCAGGGCAGAAGAAATGTATTCATGGTTGGAGACCTGAAGCAGAGCATATATAGATTTAGAATGGCTAAGCCAGAGCTCTTTAAGGAGAAAAAGAACACTTATACTAAGGATGGTGATGACCTAAATGCTCTTATAACCTTGCACAAAAACTTTAGAAGCCGTGAGGAAGTCATTGATGGAATAAACTTTATCTTTAAAGCTGTCATGAGTGAAGAAGTAGGGGAGCTTGCCTATGACGAAGGAGAAGAGTTAAAAGTTGGAGCAGCGTATAAGGAGTTTAATGAAATTGGAAATGCAGGTGGAGCAGTAGAGTTTAATATTATAGATCTAGATGAAGAAGTACCTTCAGGTGAAGAAGAAGCTGTAGAGGAGCATAAAATAAAAGGTGAAGTGATTTCTTCAGAGGGAATAGGAGAAGAAGAGTCATCAGAGGAGGAGCAAACAAAGGAAGAGCTTGATGCAATTCAGGTGGAAGCTCGATTTGTTGCAAAACGTATAAGACAGCTTATGGAGGTGGAAGGAGAAAACTCTCTTAAGGTCTATGATAAGCATCTTGATGATTACAGAAGAGCAACATATAAAGATATGATAATACTTTTACGTTCCAGTAATAAGCTTGCACCAATATTCATTGAAGAGTTTAAAAAAGAAGGAATTCCGCTATTCTCTGAAGGTGGTGGTGGTTACTTTGATACATTGGAGATTAAAACTATAATCAGTACCTTGGAGATAATTGATAATCCTATTCAGGATATACCTTTAATAGCAGTTTTAAGGTCACCAATTGGGGGCTTTACCACAGATGATTTGGCAGATATAAGAATTTCTAACAAAGAGGTAAGCTTTTATCATGCAATGGTTGGTATGATTCAAAACAAAGAAAAAAATGGAGAAGTGGCATTAGATGCTTCAGTATATGGAGGAAATAAAGATTTATCAAATGAAAATATAGCTGCAGAAGGTAATTCAAAATATCGAGCTGATAATGAAGGGTTAATTCTGAAGATTAAAGATTTCCTTGATAAAATCGAAAGATGGAGATTAGAGAGCAGATATACTCCAATAAATAAATTAATCTGGCAGATAATTACGGATACAGGCTACTATGGTTATGTGGGAGCTCTTCCAGGGGGAGAGCAGCGACAGGCAAACTTAAAGATTTTATTTAAGAGAGCCAAGGATTTTGAGAGAACTAGCTATAAGGGGCTTTACAGCTTTATTAATTTTATTAATAACGTAAAGAGCAGCAGTGAAGATATGGGAAGTGCAAAAATCATTGGAGAAAATGAAGATGTAGTTAGAATTATGAGTATCCATAAAAGTAAAGGGCTAGAGTTTCCGATAGTATTTTTATGTGGTCTGAATAAGCGTTTTAATGAAGGAGACCTTAAGGGGAAAATTCTCTTCCATCAAGAGCTTGGCTACGGTCCTACATTCATAGATTTAGATAATAGAGTTAGCCATAATACTGCTCAAAGAGAATTTATAAGTAAAAAGATTCAAAGTGAAAATAAATCAGAGGAAATGAGATTGCTTTATGTTGCTCTTACAAGGGCAAAGGAAAAGCTGATTTTAGTTGGAAGCAGTAAGGGTCTTGGGAAAAAGATTGAGAAATGGGCTGGAGCTGATCTTGAAAATGAAATCAGTATAAAAACAAAGTTTACAAAGAAGCAGACCTCTTACATGGATTGGATAGGTGCTGCAGTAATGAATCATAGAGATGGCGAACCTTTAAGGCACTTCAATGAGGAAAAGGTAATAAAACCAAAGCTTATTAAGGATAACAGTGCATTTAAAGTTAATATATTTAAAAAAGAAGAATTCATGGCTTCAGATGCAGTTCATCATGAAGGAATGTCCATAGAAGAAAAGCTGGAGATTCTGGAAAACATGGACTCCAAAGGTCAATATGACGAGCTTCTGAAGGAAAGATTAAATTATCAATATGAGTTTGAGAAAGCTACGAAGATGCCAACAGTTATAAGTGTTACTCAGCTTAAGGAAGCTCACAATAAAGCGGAAGATGCCAATAAGGCAGTGAAGGCAAAAAGTGGTGAAGACGAAACAGCAGCAGATTATTTTGAAGATGAATATATAGCAAGCACTTATGGTGAAGGTTCAGAAGATGCAGCAAGAAAGGTAGTTTCAAAGCTTATGCAGACACCTTTATTTCTTCAGGAGAAAAAAGGTTTATCCTCTGCAGAAATTGGAACGGCTTATCACAATGTAATGCAGAGGATAAATCTTCAAGAAGAAGTAACTAGGGAAAGTATTAAAAAACAAATTAACTCAATGGTAGAAAAGGAGTTAATGACCTTTGAAGCGGCAAAAGAAGTAAGTGTCACAAAAATATTTAATTTCTTCAATAGTGACATTGGAGAAAAGGTTATTGAAGCTTATAGATTAGGAAATTTAAAAAGAGAGCTGCCTTTCCGAGTTGAGATTCCAAGTACTAGAATCTATGAGAACCTGGATAAAGAAAAGTATGAAAATGAAAAGCTACTTTTAAGAGGAGTAATAGACTGCTACTTCGATGATGGTGAGGAAGGTATAATAATTGACTATAAAACCGATTATGCTCCAGAGGATAAAATTGAAGAGATAAAAGAACGGTATAAAGTGCAGCTAGATTATTACAGTGAAGCAGTTAAGGATGCCTTTAAGAAGAAAAAAGTAAGAAGATATTTATATTTATTTTCATCAAATAAATTTGTAGAAGTAGAATAGTAAAAAAGTTCAAGAAAACTTAGTTAACAAGTTTTTCTTGAATTTTTTATTGGATAAATAGTTCAAAAGCTATCACTGCAAAAACTACGGGTCAGGTTTTAGCTTGGAATATTTATTGAATTTTAATGTCGATAATCTCTTAAGTAGCACTAAAGGGGATTTTTTAGATAATGTAGAATAGATATTCAAAGAAAATATATGGGGTGATGTACTTATGGATGCTAATATAAAAGATACATTTGACTCATTAAATAATGATATTAATTTATATAAAGATGGATTAGAGATAGTAGAAGGTATGTTGGAACTTTATAGAAGCTTTTTTTGTTTAACAGACAAAGACGGAAATAGTCGTAATTTTATTATTGATTACGGTGTTAATATAATTGAAAAATATAAAAAGCAATGGATAGATTTGTTTGAAAATGCGATGATTTTTAGAAATATAAAATCATTACCAGAGATTCAGGAGATTAAAGTCGAAAACTTTAATTATATATTTTATGGCATGGAGAAATTTTTCCTTAAGGAATATGGATTGTTTTTGAACTCCTGGAATTTGGAGATTGCGACCTTTGTAGAGAGAAATAGTAATGTTAAAAATATAAATGTGTACATCATAGAGCAATCTAAGGATGATATAAGAAAATTTAATTTAAAATTTATAAAACAAATCATTGAGGAAGTGAAAAGTGAAGCGTACCTTGAAATGGATAATTTGGTGAAAGCTTTAGGTAAAAGTATTTCAATAGAACAGGATGACTTAAAGTATTTTATAGCTAATAAGAGTTCTATGGATTTAAATATATTTTATGATGAAGTGAATTTAATGAGAGAATCTGTTTTCATGAAGATTGATGAATTTCAAGAAAAAGTTAAGGTAATAATTGAAGAAAAGCTAGTTAAAGAAACTCTTAACAAGATAAATCAAGCTACAGAAGAAAAATTAGGCTTAATAATTAAAAACTATATAGAGACATTAAATAAGTATTATATTTTAACTATGGATATGGAGAGAAAAACTACAATGTGCAGATGTAGTAATAGTCTAATAACAAATGAAAGTTTATATAGACGATGTATATCAGTACTGGAGGGGGAACTCACATATATATGCTTTGTGAAAAGCATATATATTGAAGGATTTAGAAGTTTTGAGCAGGAAACAAAGGGAAGGTTCAATGATGTATTTAATCATGAATTTTATTCATCCATATATGATATAAGGTTTCCTAGTGATTTTGAAAATTTAATTGAAGCTTATGAAGTTAAAACTAGTTTTATTTTAAATAGTTTAGTTACAGAAATAATAAAAAGCTTTATTTATAAGTGTGAAGAAATAATACTTTTCATGGTAAAGAACAGAAAAGAAAGAATTGAAAAATTGTATGTGTTTAAACCTATAACTTATATGGGGAATTTCAACATATATGAACCATCGGTTATGCTTCAGCTTCATAGGGGATTGAATGATATTTATTTAAATTATGACTTGAAGCTTAATGAGAGCAAAGAATTAAAGGCTGTTAAGAAGGCATACTTAGGTTTGAAGGAGGAAGTTTATGATATAGTTAAGACGTTTAACTATAAAAATATTGAAGTAGAGTCACTTTTAGAGGTTACAGTTGAAGAAGAAAATAATATAATTCATAGTAATGTAACCTTTTTGAAGGACGAAGCTTGGAAGCTTTTAAACAGCAGACTAATTAATATTTTTAACTCTTTTAATAGCATGATAGAAAGAAGTATTAAGCAATTAGAGTTAGAGATTAATTTATATAAAAGTAGAATAGATTATATAGACTATTAAAGGGCAGAGTTAAATACAACTGCCCTTTTTTATATGCTTTTTCAGTTCTACTGTATAGATTTAAGTAAATTTTCAAATCCAAATCTTTCAACAAACTCATATAAGACCTCATCATCAATCTTGTTTTCATTGAAGAAATTATATATTTTTGATAGTACATCTTTAAGTTCATCTACCTTATACAAGGTTGGAAGCATATGCGGTTTCTCAGAAGATAAATTTTTTATGTATACACCTAGACCAGTTTCAGGAGCTTTTAAAGCTAGAAATGGGCAATTGCCAATACAGTTTCCACATCTGATGCATCTATCTTCATGTAAAACTAAGTCTACTCCTATTTTTTCTAAAGCCTGGCTTGGACAAAATCTTGTGCAACGCTTACAGGCTATACACTTTTTATCATTAAGTTCAACGTGAGAGGACGTAAGTATGCCAAGAGAATTTTCAAATAAATCTTCATACTCTTCAGCTAGGAAACCAAGGAGATTTAAATCTTCGTCAGTATATTTTGTTGCAGGTTCTGGTATGGTATCATGTCTAAAAATTGACACTCTATCAGTATATAGGAAACCCTGAATTTTAATTTTAATAGCTTGTATATCATTTTGAGAAAGTTTAGTTAACGTTTTCATATAAAAGTCACTCCTAGATAAAAAATTAAATATAATTTACTTAATTAAATTATGTATAGTTAAATCATATATAAATCTATATGGATTATCAAGAGAAAAGAGAAAGATAATTCAGATTATTTCGCATCCCGTACTTTCTTTTAAAGGAGGGATAGGATATAATTTTATCATAATGCAATATTTGTAAGGATGGAGGCTGAATACTGTGGAAGATAAGGAGTTTCTAAGGGAGCTTTGTTTGGCTCATGGACCAAGTGGAAGAGAGCATTGGCTACATGAATATGTTACTGAGGTGTTTTCGGAATTTGGACAAGTTACTGTTGATAATTTAAATAACCTTATTGTACATAAAAAGGGTAAGGGTAAAGGGAAAATCATGTTAATGGCTCATTTAGATGAGATATTTATGGTAGTAACAGATATAAAGGAAAATGGTTTTTTACAGTTTAAAGGAAATGGAATTGATCCTAAGACGTTAGTTTCTAAGGAGGTAATAATTCACGGAAAAGAAAAGCTTCTTGGGATTATTGGAATCAAGCCTCCTCACTTAATGACAGAAGAGGATAGGCAAAAAGCTGTAACTGTTGAATCTTTACTAATTGACACTGGATATTCTAAAGAAGCTTTAGAAGAATTGGTGAGACCAGGGGATTATATAACGATAAAAGGTAATTACAAAGAACTTTTAAATAATAATGTGAGTGTAAAAACAGTAGATGATAGAAGTGGGGTTGTGGCTCTTTATAGATGTGCTAAAGAGCTTAGGAATATAAGTCATGATTTAGATGTGTATTTTGTATGCTCTGCTCAAGAGGAAGTTGGAATAAGAGGAGCTAAAACAGCTACTAATGGAATTAATCCGGATATAGGAATTGCTGTAGATGTAACCTTTGATTGTGGCAGATATGGATTAAAAGAAGGTGACACAAAGCTTGGAAATGGTGGAGTTATATGCATAGGGCCTAATATTCATCCGAAGGTTAGAAAGCTTTTAGTGAAAATTTGTAAGGAGTATTCTATACCATATCAAGTTGAGGTTGAAGCAGGAAGTACTGGAACAGACGCTTGGAGCATTCAAGTAGGAGGTAATGGGGTAGCAACGTTACTTATATCTATTCCAATTAAATATATGCATACATCAGTGGAAACTGTTAATATGAATGACATTAAAAATGTTGGATATATGATGGCTAAGCTTATAGAAAATATTAAAGGTGAGGAATTGGAGGAGTTAATATGTTTTTAGAAGAGATTCTTGAAAAAGGTGGCCTTTTAGATAAATTAACTTCTTTGGATGGACCTTCAGGGTATGAAGGCGAAGTTAGAAACTTCATAAAAGAAAAGATTGCACCTTATGTAGATGAGATTTTTGTAGATAGAATGGGTAATGTAATTGCCCATAAAAAGGGGAATGGGAAAAGAGTTATAATAGATGCCCACATGGATGAAGTTGGATTTATTATAACAGGCTATAATAATGATGGAACTTTAAGGTTTAGAGCTTTGGGGGGGATAAATGCTAAAATAATACCATCAAAGACTGTGCTTATTGGTCCAGATAAAATTCCAGGAGTTATTGGAGCGAAACCTATTCACCTTCAAGATAAGGCTGAAAGAGAAAAGGGTTTAACTTATGATGACTGTTGTATTGATATTGGGGCGTACTCTAGAGGTGAATCTGAGAAGTTAATCGAACTTGGCGAGTATGTGGTATTTGATACAGAATATGATGAGTTTGGAGAAGGATTAGTGAAAGGAAAGGCCTTTGACGATAGAATGGGTTGTTTGATCCTTATGGAGGCATTAAAGGAAAGTTATAATGCAGATATATATGGAGTTTTTGCAGTTCAGGAAGAAGTTGGAGAAAGGGGTGCTTTTATTGCTTCTTTAAACGTAAAGGGAGATATTGGTATAGCATTAGAGGGAACTATATGTGCTGATATGCCAAATATTCCAAAGCACTTAAGTGCCACAGAGGTAGGAAAAGGACCTGCAATTTCTATTATGGATAGAACAAGTATTTTTGATACGGATATAGCACAAGATTTAATGGAATTAGGTAATGAACTTGGAATAATCCATCAGAGAAGAAAGGCTATTGCAGGAGGAAATGATGCAGCAACCTTCCATGGAACTGGAGAAGGTGCAAAAATTGTAACATTGTCTGTCCCATGCAGATATATCCATTCAGCTGTATCAGTTGCATCTAAATCAGATATAACAAATACAATTAAGCTGTTGGTGGCATATTTGAAAACTTTATAAGTAAGCCTCCAAATCTATGATTTGGTTAAGGCGAACTTAAGTTAGAGTATAAATCTTTGATTTAGTTGCTCGAACTTACTCAGTAGAGCACTCCTTCGAATGAAGATAAGAAGGAATTTCTTTATAAAAGAAAGTTATGGAGGTAAATTATGAATAAGTTATTTGAAGATTTAGTAGGTGCTTTTGGTGTTAGTGGCCATGAAAGCGAAGTAAGAAGTGTTATAGTTGAATATTTGAATTCATTAGAGATAGAAAATGAAATAGATAAAATGGGAAATGTAATTGCTTCTATGGGAAAGAAAAATCAACCTGAGGAAAAGAGAACCATGATTGTATCACATATGGACACTATGGGATTCATAATATTATATATTGAAGAAACCGGATTCTTAAGAATCGGTAAAGTTGGTGAGTTTGATGAAACTGCTTTTGTTAATAACTTAGTAGAATTTGAAAATGGAAATTCAGGAAGAGTATGCATTTCTAAAAAAGATGGAACCCTTGAGGATATGTACATTGATATGGGAGTAGGAAGCAGAGAAGAAGCTCTAGAGCTTGTGCAGGAAGGCGATGTATGCGTAATAACCTCTAATATAATTGAGGAAGAGAAAAGTATCATTGCTCCAGCATTAGATAATAGGGCAGGCTGCTACATGGTATTAAAAGCTATGGAAAGACTTAAGGGAGAAAAGGAAACCTTAGAAAATTTGGATAAGGAATTATTCTTTGTATTTTCTACTCAAAATGTGCTAGATGGAAGAGGAGCAAGAGCAGCAGCTTATTCTATTAATCCAATGTATGCTTTAGTAGTAGATGGTGAAGCTTCAGGGGATAGCTTAGGCGCTAGCGGAAGATTAAGTTTAGGAAAAGGTACTGCTGTGAAATTCATGGATAAAACTATGATTATTCATCACGAAGTTAAGGAACAGCTTGAAGGCGTATATGGAAAATTGGGTAAAAAGCCAGTTTTTGTTTTCGGCGAAGAGTATAGTGATGGAAGAACTATTCACAAAGAAGGTACGGGAATTAAGACAGGAACTATGGTATATCCAGTAAGATATAAAAATACAAACTTGGAGATGGTGAATTACGCAGATATACAAGAAGGCTGTGATATATTATTTAACTATCTTTTATTATAGAAGTATATTGAGGAGGGTTATATAATATATATAGTAATAATGTGTTGGAGGATTAATTATGAATTATGGTGGCGGATTTGGAGTTAACTTTATGTTTGATGTACTTCCGTTTATATTTATGATTGTATTTCTCATTATTTTATGTGTGGTAATCATAAACTTAGTTAGAGGCGTTGGTACTTGGAACAAAAATAACCATGCTCCAGTACTGACGGTAGATGCTGCTGTTGTGGCTAAAAGGATTTCTGTAAGCCATCATCACAATAATGATGGTAATGGTATAAATCACACATCTAATTCAACTTTTTACTATGCTACATTTCAAGTTGATAGCGGAGATAGGTTTGAACTTGCAGTAAGCGGAAGTGATTATGGTATGCTGGTTGAAGGTGACAATGGCAAACTGACTTTTCAAGGAACTAGATTTAAAGAATTTAAAAGAAATTAAAAAAAGGCACTTTCAAGTGCCTTTTATTATTTTGCGCTATAATAGCATCTTTTAGGAGATTCTATTTTTTCTTCAGCTTTAAGAGATTTTATAGCTTTATCTACTTCTTTTTTATCTATTCCGGCCTTTTCAGCTATTTCTCCAGCTTTTAATGGTTCTGATGAGTTTTTTAATACTTCTAATACTTTATCGATCATTGTAACACCTCTTTATAATAATTATAGTTAATTAATAACGTTTATTCTTGAGAATATTATAATTCAAGTAATGGAAAGATTCAACTGTTAATTTTATTATTTAATTGGTGGTATAATTCTTCTCTTCTATCTTGTTTAAATTTAAATCTGTTTCGGACTTCAATAACAAAATCATTGCTTATATCTCCAACTATAATGTCATCTGTACCATCTTCTCCATAAGCAATAATTTCGCCTAAAGGATTAATTATCATTGAATTTCCACTATAGGTTATATTATTACCAATACCAACTCTATTTACTCCAGCTATATAACATTGATTTTCAATTGCTCTTGCTTTTAGTAGAGCTATCCATTGAGACGAACGAGAACGGGGCCAATTGGCAGCTATAGTAATTAAGTCAGCTTTTTTTGAGGCAATTTGAAATATTTCTGGAAACCTTAAGTCATAGCATATAAATGGCGATAGTATAATATTAGTAATATTACATGAAACAATCTCATTGCCGCTAATATAATATTTATCTTCATTGGAATAGGAGAATGGATGAATTTTTGTGTAGTTGCATAAGATATCACCAGACTTAGAGATTATAACATAGTTATTTTTGGCCTTTTCACCAGTACATTGTTGAATATAGCCTATACCTACATTAATATCATAGATTTTGCATAAGTTAGACATATAGTGTATAGTATATGAGTCTGACTCCTGAAACATTTTTGTATTCATAGTAAAGCCTGTAAAGGAAAGTTCGGGGAAGAGAAGTAATTCAATATTAAGGGTTTTAGCTCTTTTTAAATATTCTTTACTTGAGTTTAGATTAAATTGTTTATTTTCCCAAAGGATATTATCTTGAACTAGTCCTATTTTCATAATATCACTCCTTTATTAAAGGCTAGTATTTAGTGGGTTATTTAATAAAAGATTCCATATATATTATAATTATAAGATATTTTTACGTTTATATTCATATTAATTTAAGTTTTGTAACATTGATATATAGGGTTGAGAATTTGAAGATTAGGTAAAATAGGTTTAAAAGAAGTAAATCGTATAAAAAGGTTGAAATGGATAATAAAGGATATATAATTAAGATTAGTAATATAGAATTGAGGGATGAGTATGAAAATACCTGAATATAGTGTAAAAATGGTAATCAGATATAATAACCACCATATATCAAACTTATCTTCCCAGTTGGCATTTGACATAATGTTTTCAATGGTTCCATTTTTAATTCTGCTTTTAAGTTTAGTAGGTTTTATTAATGTTAATCCAGCCAGTGTTTTAGAATCTTTTAGAACAATGATTCCAGAGCAGTTGTATGAGTTAGTATCAACATTAACTATGCAGTTATTGCTGACAAGGAATGGAAATCTATTATCAGTGTCATTAATTTTTTCTCTTTATACTGCATCTAGAGCCTTTAGGGCAATTCGTTATGGCTTAAATCGTGCTTATAATGAAGAGGAGGATAAAAACTTTATAAAAGTTATTTTTTCTTCAATAATATTTATGTTCGTAATTATTATGTTAATTTTATTTACTTTAGCAGTATTGGTATTTGGAGAGAAAATTGGAAGTGCGTTAATTAAATGGCTGGACTTAAGCCCTATGATATTTAATTATGTTAATTATTTAAGGTATCCAATAGGAATAGTAGGTATGGTTGTTGTCTTTACTGTTATCTATAAATTAATACCTTCACGTAGGGTAAGAATAATGGATGCATTGCCTGGGGCTGTTTTTACTAGTGTTGTTTGGACAGTTGCCTCTATGGGATTTGCATATTATGTGAATAATTTCGGCAGATATTCAGATTTATATGGAAGTATAGGGGTAATAATTATTTTAATGATATGGTTAAAGCTTACTTCTACAACAATACTTCTGGGAGGAGAACTTAATGCCATAATTATGCAAGAAAATGAGTATATACTTAAGTAAGCAAATGTGTAGTTTAATAAAACGAAGAAAAACTGGAAAATTATGAGAAATAATTGACTAGTTTTTGTTTGTTTTTAGGGGAATTAATTGATTTAAGCAATATAGATGTATTAATAATTGGTTTGATAAAATCATTAAGAATAAAATGTAGAATAATAGGAGAAAAAATAAGTAAAAAAACTGGGAAATATAGTGTAAAATGTTTAGGTAATCTAATATTTTAAAATTATCATAAACACGGGGGATTGGTAATGAAATTTGATAGTTTAGCGGAGTTAAGAATATATGATGAAATATCACAACCAATTGTAATGATTGATGATATGAATAAAGTTGTTTATTGCAATGCTCATGCTGGGAATTTTTTATCCATAGTTACTGATGACGATTATCTTAATAAAGAAATAAATAACATAATAAAATTTAAGGATAAAAAAAGTGGAAAGCCTTGTATTGTTGATCTTTATGGCATGAAACAAGAAGTATTTGAGACAATAGCTGAAGTAAACATGTATATAATAGGAAATCTTAAATTAAACCTAGCAGATGTTTTTATTGGGGATAATAAGTATAAAATGTTATTGTTGCCAGCTAATAAAAAGGAAAAAAGTTTTTTTGATATCATGCCTTATGTAGAAAAGGAAGCAACCGTTGAGAACAATGAGAAGTTCAATTTTATAGATATAAAGAATTCTTTAGAAAATCATTGTGGTGAATATGTCAGTGCAGAAATGGCAATGGGAATCGTTAATGCTACATCTACAGGTGTAGTTATCGAAAAAAATAATAAAATAATAGCTATAAATAATTCAGCAAGATTAATCATAGGTGGATCAGATGATTATGAAGGAAGAGAAGTGTTTTTGGGAAAGAGTTTATTAGATGTAGTTAAAATAGAGCCAATAAGATATAAAGATAACCTTATTGAAGAACAGCATAAAAATTTTCAGGATATAAATATTGTTGATAGAGGGATTATAAGAAGGGATGGTAGTGCAGTATTTTGTGAAATTACTACCATGTTTTTAGAAGAAAAAAACGAAATATATTATATTTATCTTATTAAGAATATTACAAAAAGGGTTAAGCTGGAAAAAAATCTTATAAGTAGTAAAAATAGCTATATGAAGTTGTTAGAGTTATTACCTATTGGTGTTATGATTCATACTAATAATAAATTTAATAGTGGAAATAAGGCTCAAGCAAGAATATTGGGGGTCGAAGACATTAATGATTTAACCAATAAAGATATTATGGACATGATTCATAAAGATTATAAACAAATTTATAGAGAAATGTATTATAAGACTTTCACAACTGGAAAAACTACAGACTTACAGGAAGTTAAAATGATAAGACCAGATGGAACAGTAATTGAAGTTGAAATGATAATGATGACCCTATGTTATGAAGGTGATAAATCAGTTGTAGTATTGACTCAAGAAATTACTGAAAAAAAGAAAGCTGAAATAGATAAGCTTAAATTACAGGAAACTTTAAAATATGACAAACTTAAAACTGAATTTATTTCCAATGTATCACATGAGTTAAAAACTCCTCTTAATATTATTTTAAGTACAGTTCAGTTGCTTCAATATAATTATAAACATTGTGAAGATGAACAGTTAATGAGATATTTGAATTTAACTAAAATAAATAGTTATAGACTTTTGAGATTAATTAATAATTTAATTGATGGTACAAGAATTGATGTTGGAAATCTTAAAATGAATTTCGGCAACTATAATATTGTTAAGATTGTTGAAGATATAACAATGGAGGCTGTTGAATATGTAGAAAGTAAAGGATTAACAATTACCTTTGATACTGATGTTGAAGAAAAAATAATTGGAGTTGATAAGGATAATATTGAGCGAATTATGCTTAATCTATTATCAAATGCAGTTAAATTTTCTAAAGCTAAGGGTAAAATCGAAGTTCAGATTATTGATGAAGGGGAGATTGTTAAAATTAAAGTTAGGGATGATGGAAAAGGTATATCTAAAGAAGATCAAGCAAAGATATTTGATAAGTTTGTTCAAGTTGAACAGTTATTTACTAGAAGCCATGAAGGAAGTGGGGTTGGATTATCCTTAGTGAAATCAATAGTTGAGAATCATGGCGGCAGCATTTACGTAATAAGTGAACTTGGAGTAGGGAGTGAATTTACTGTGGAACTTCCAAATATTCTATCTAAAAAACCTATAGGATATAACAATCATGCAATAAATCAAGTAAGCAGCAATGAAAAAGTAAGAATAGAGTTTTCAGGTATATAAAGGGAACTTCTTTTCATATTCATTGGAAGAATTACTCTACTGAGTAAGTCTTTATTAACTAAATTAAAGATTTGGATGCTAACGTAAAATTTATAAAAACTTTGACATATTATGTTTAAAAAAATTTTTAATGGATATAATTACAATAAGCGATATGTTGGAGGTGTATGATGAATAGAATAGTTTTGGTAGGCAGGCTTATTCGTGATCCAGAAATCAAAGTGTTTGAAGATGGTAGTAAAGTATTCACTAGATTACTTTTAGCTGTTGACAGACCATATAAAACTGCCGCCGGAGAAAAGCATGTTGACTTTATTCCAGTTGTTCTTAGAGGAAAGAAAGCTGAAATAGTAAATGAATACTTAGTAAAAGGAAGTATCATTAGTGTAACTGGTAGATTGCAAAGTAGACAATTTGAAGGTGAAGACGGTCATAAGAAGTACATATCAGAAGTTATTGCAGATGAGTTCCAATTTATGAGTAACAACATTAAAAAGAAAAAAGATGAAGATGTAGCTAATTGTTAGCTTCAATGAAACAGACAATTACTTGTAAAGACCAATCATTACTAGAAATATGGCATAAGAACCTAGTGAAAAGCTATGTAAAATAGAGAAATCTATTTTATGTAGCTTTTTTGTGTTGAATTATTTAAATTGTGTGTATATTTATAATCTTTGAAAAGTAGTATAATTATAAAAAAGGCAATTAGGGGGAGAAGCTGTGGATATTAATAAGTTTGTAGAGTTTAGGAATAAATCGGTTGAGAATATTTCTAAGGTTATTGTTGGAAAGGAACAGGTAATAGAGCATATAATTGTTTCATTTATCGTTTCAGGACATGTATTATTAGAGGATGTACCTGGTTTAGGAAAAACAAAAATGTGTAAAGCTTTATCTAAGACTATGAATTGTAGTTTTAAAAGGATTCAGTTCACGCCTGATTTATTACCATCGGATTTAACAGGAATTTATTTTTATAATCAAGGAACTAAGGAGTTTGAATTTAGAAAAGGGCCTATTTTAAGTGAAGTTGTATTAGCAGATGAAATAAATAGAGCAACACCTAGAACTCAATCAGCCTTACTTGAATGCATGGAAGAAGGACAAGTTACTGTTGAGGGAAATACAATTGAACTTGGAAAACCCTTTTTTGTTATAGCAACAGAAAATCCAGTTGAGCAGTTTGGAACATTTCCATTACCAGAGGCACAATTGGATAGATTTTTTATGAGGTTATCAATTGGATACCCAGAGTATGATGAGGAAATTAAAATAATCAATAGATTTATAGAAGAAGAACCGCTTGAAAAGTTAAATAGCGTAATTTCTTTAGAAGAGATTTCCTATGTTCAGAAAAATTATAATAAAATTTATATAAGTGAAGATATAAAGAAATACATAGTAGACCTGGTTAGAGCTACTAGAAATCATAAGGAAATAGAGTTAGGATGTAGCCCAAGAGCAACCTTGAATTTAATGAAAGGATGTCAAGGATTAGCAGCAATAAAGGGAAGAGATTATGTTATTTTAGAAGATATTAAAGACTTGGCAGTTCCGATAATGGCACATAGAGTTATTGTGAAGAATGATATGAGTAATTCAAGAAATAAAAGTGAAAAGGTCATTGAAAATATTTTAAATACAGTAGAGACGCCAATAGAAAGAAGTTAGAGGTGGTGAGATACTATGCTTCAAATTTTTATTCTAGGAGCTTTAATACTGGGGGTTATACAGCTTTGTAATTACAGTGCTAGTAATGGTCATAAGGATTTAAACATATCAAGACAAGTTAATGAAAAACTAATTCCTATAGGTGAGAAATTTAAACTTACATTGAAAATCGAGAATAGGAAAAGGCTCCCTATAATGTTTATGCTGGTTGAGCAGAAGATTCCGGAGGAGTTAAGCTTTTGTGATGGAGCAAAAACTGAGTTGTGTGTCAGTGAAAAATGGCATATTTCTAGATATGCCATGGGAAAATATCAAAGAAGAAATAGAAGCTATACAATGACAGGGGAAAAAAGAGGAGCATATAATGTTAGAGGAATTAATGTTAGAATTGGAGATCCATTAGGGTTATGTATTGAGACAAAGGAAATGGAGGATTGGGTTGAGATTCTTATTTGTCCTAAAGTGAAATCGATAGATTCTCTAAGCTTCGAAGATACAAGTTTTGTTGGAGATAATACAGTTAGAAGATGGATTCATAAAGATCCTCTTTATATAAGAGGGGTAAGGGAGTATTGTGTTGAAGACAGGATGAAAGATATTAATTGGAAAGCATCTTTAAAGGCTGATAAGCTCATGGTTAAGGAATATGATTATACTTCAGATAATCAATTAGTAATGATAATAAATGTACAATGTGGGGATCCTTACTGGGGATGTCTAAGGCCAGATGCGGTGGATAAGGCTATAGATATTGCACTAGCTTTAAGCAGTAAGGCATTAAATGAAAATATTCCAACGGGAATTTGGAGTAATGCAAATATGATATATTGTAAAGGTAATGGTCCGCTTGACTTAATGCCACGGCGAGGAGCTTTGGAATCGTTGATTGAATACTGTACAAGAATTCATAAAGTTCCAAGACAGGAGTTTTCAATTTATTTACAAAGTAAACTTTCATATCTTAATGCTGATACTACTTATGTGATAATAACTTATTACTTAAATGATAAGGATATTAAAGTAGTTAGAGAAATGATAAGAAGAGGATATAAGGTAAAAATTATAGATGTATCTGAAAATGGAATAGAGGTAAATATAAAGGGTGTTCAGACAATCCGTTATAAGGGGGAGGTTAAATAATGAGCTGGTTTAATCAAGTTAAATTTTTTTATACCTCAACGATAGCACTGTTAATAACATTTATATGGACCATAATAATGTCTATTGCATTTAAGGAAAATATAAGTTTTCAATTATTCTTTTTAATTGTCGTTATGTCTAATATAGGAAGATATCTTTTAAGGCGTGGAAATAATCCGAAGTTATGCTTGGCTCTATCGGTAATTCCCATTGCTTTAATCGAGTTTTTAACTAGTAGCGAACCTTTTTTTGCCATAATTAATATTATATTTTCATCAGCACTTATACTGAAGCTTTTTAAGGAAGAGAAAGATGATATTAACTATGATGAATATAAGAGAATGTTTTTGCATGGAATATATTATATTTTTGCCGCTGGGATTATTTATAATTTCATGAGGTGGTCAGGGTTTAGATCACAGGGCTCAATGATTTATATTGGTATATTAGTATATATCATTTTGGTTGTTATATCTCTTAGGGAAGCTATGGGATATGAGTATCAGATAAGAAGAACCAGAGGAAGTAAGTACATTAATTATGGGTTGTCTTTGTTTGGAATTTTATTAACGCAAGATGTTGTATATAGTAAGATAATGTTTGTAGGCGAAATAATTGCAAGTATGGTAGCGAATGTAATTGATTTTCTAGCTAATATTATATTTTCAGTTTTACAATATCCATTAATGTGGTTATATAGTTTGATTGATAGATTATTTGCTGGAGCTAAGGGTGAGCTTCCTAAGAGTTTAATTGATTTAGGGGCAGTTACACAAGACATACAAGCACAGCGTGTTACGGGAGATGGGAAGATTATAGTAAATATAATTATAGCTATTTTATTTCTTTTAATTATATATTTTTTATATAGAAGTATTAATAAGGTTTATTATAGGGCAAATAAGAATAAATCACAGGAGTATACTGAGTTTGTAGAGGATATAGAAAAACAGACAATAAAAAAAGATAAAATATTTGCTAAGCTTAAGAAGCTATTTAGAAAAAAAGGAAGTCCACGAGAAGAAATTATATATAAATATGGTGAATTGGTTGATACTGCAGCTAAAAAGGATATTTTTAAAGAGTATATGACTCCAGGTCAATTAAAGCATGTTATAAAGATTAAGGTTGATCCATCAGAAAGGATTAATGAGGTTACTAATATATATAATGAGGCTAAATTTTCGCAACATATGATAGAAAATGAGGAATGGAAAAGTATGGAAGAAAATGTAAATAAACTAAATAAAATCATGAAATAACACAAAAAATATTTCTACACTTTAAGACAAAAAAAGATAAGAGGATTCATATAAAAGGGATAAAGTGGAGACGGAAACCATTAATGAGGGCGACAAAGGTGAATATTAAAGAATATTAAGAAATAAGGTGTAAGTTTATAGGTGGAATATAATTAGTTCCATCTACAAAAATTTACACTTTATTTTTATTTTAAGTGATACAATTTCAATTATAGAACGAGTGTAAGCTTGCAACGGGGAAATATTATTATTGGGGGCGTTAGTATGGTAATTGAAACTTTAAAATGCAATTGTAATAATGATGGGGAAAATCTAGAATATATTTATAGATTAGTACAAAGAGATTTGCAGATGGATAATAATGGAGAATCTTTCTGTATTAAAGCGTATGGGATTGAAGTTGAAAGTAAAGTAAGAGATAATGAAAAAAATGTACAAGCTTTTAAGGAAGAAATTAAGTATATTACTCCGTATAAGTATAAAGGTAGCCAATTTTTACACATGTTAGAAAAGAACATGGTTTCACCAGTACATTTAATTGATGTAGCGGAAGAAGTAGTTGAGGAATATTATAAGGATTTTGATAAAGAGCTTTATGCTCAATTTGAAAAAATAACTGTATAAAAGCAATAAATGAAAGGCGGGATAAACTTGAAATCCTGCCTTTTAGAAATTATAACAATATAAGTTAAAAGATGTAAAAAGTATATTATATAATTTATTTTTATGATAGAATAATAAATAACTTAAATTAGAGAGGGGGGATAGAGGTGATATTAGGTATTGGAGTAGACATTGTTGAGATAAGGAGAATAAGGGAAATATTAGCTAAGGACAATGGTTTTTTAGAAAAAATATTTACTTCAAATGAGATAGAATATTTGAGGAGGCGTAATCTTAGACCTGAGTATGTGGCAGGCAGATTTGCAGCAAAGGAAGCAGTTTCAAAAGCTTTGGGTACAGGGTTTAGAGGTTTTTCATTTAGAGATATAATAATTGAGAATTCTACTCTTGGAAAACCTATAGTCACATTAAAAGGAAAAGCAAGGGTCATTGCCAACAAAACAGGAAATACTAATATACATCTTAGTATTTCACATGGAGAGGATAACGCCATTGCATATGCTGTGCTTGAGGAGGTATAATCTTGGAGAATTCTTTTGAAAAATTTAAAAGTAATAAGCTAAGTTTTATTGGATTCAGACATAAGCCTACGGAAGTAGACTTTGGAATGGTAAGGAATACACTTGTAGGAAGAAAGCAGAATTCATATAAAGGTGATTATGGCCAGGTGCTAGTAATTGCAGGTTCTATGGGATTTGCTGGAGCAGCATATTTGACAACCCAAGCTGCTGTAAGAAGTGGTGCAGGACTGGTTACCCTTTGTGTGCCTAAGGAAATTCAAGATATAATGAGCATTAAATTAACGGAAGCTATGACTATAAATTTTGAGCAAAGTGATAAAATTGGAAATATTATGGTGAAGTCGAATTGTATTGCCATAGGACCAGGTATGGGAGTCAGCAAATTGACATTAAATGTGATTAAGAATACTATTGAAAATGCGGATTGTCCTATTGTAATAGATGCAGATGGAATTAATGTATTACAAGAAAGATTAGAAATATTAGAGAGAAAAAACAACACCATCATACTAACTCCTCATTATGGGGAAATGGCAAGATTAACAGGCTTATCTATAGATGAAATTAAAGCTAATAAAGTTGAGATTGCAAGGGAATTTGCCAAAGAGCATGATGTGGTTATTTTGTTAAAGGATCATCGAACAATTATTACTGATGGAGAAGTGGTGTATGAAAATTCTTCGGGTAATAGTGCTATGGCATCAGGCGGGATGGGAGATACTTTAACAGGTATAATTGCATCGTTTATAGCACAGGGATATGAACCTTTAGAGGCAACATTTATTAGTGCATATATTCATGGATATTGCGGGGATAGACTAGCAGAAAATATGTTTTGTGTTAATGCAACACACATCATAAATGAATTACCATTTGGTATATATGAAATAATAGAAGGAAAAGTATGATGAAGTCTTTATTTACATAGGAATAATTAAAGAAGTTTTATAAAATTTTATGTATTAAATTTTTTTATTTGAAGTAAATTATATTTGTGTAGGTTATTAACTAGGGTTACATATAATAAACATATAGTGTATTAAGATTTTGGAGGGCAATTATGAAAAAGAAAAATATTATTACACTTGTGGTTATTGTTGCAATTGGGGTAACATTGATATTTGGAACAGTTTTTGTAAAATTAAAGAATAAGAATGTTTCAGATGAATATCATGTTATTGAACTTTTAAGTGAAATCAAGGCTTATACTAGTGAGGTTACTATTAAGATTATCAATGACAAAGAGACCAATGTCTATGAGGGAACTCAAAAATATGTTAAAGATGTTGGATATAAGTTAGATTTAAATGATGAAAGAACTTTTATCTTTAAAGGTAATGACATAGAAGTTAAGGATAACAATAGTGAGAGACAATATACTCTTGAAAAAGATTTTGATGAAGTATTTAAATATGGGTTTATTGGGGAATACATAGGTTTAATATATACTAATGAGGAATTAAAATTTCAAAAGGAAATTTTAAATGATAAAGAATATTTTGTAATAACAACATTAATTCCAGGAAGCAATAATAATTTATATGAAGGAAGTATGTATTATGATATTGCAGAGTATAAACCTAGCAAAATAATAATTTATGATAATAAACACAATGAAAGAATAATATATAACTATAAAAACTTTGATTGGACGGATAAAGAAAGTGATATGAGTATAGATTTTTAGTAGGGATATGAGTATCAATGACTTATAAGAGGTGAAAAGAATATGATTCACAAGTTAAGAACAACTTGGGCGGAAATAGATTTAAATGCCTTAGAAAATAATATTAAAGAAGTATTAAGGGTTTCCAATGGTAAAGATGTAATTGGTGTTATAAAAGCTGATGCTTATGGACATGGAGCGGTTAATATTTACAACACATTATTGGAAAATGGTGTTTCTAAATTTGCAGTTGCAGTAATCACTGAAGCTATGGAACTAAGAAGAGCTGGACTAAAAGCTCCAATAGTGATACTTGGATATACTGCCCATGATTTTTATGATGAAATTATAGACTCTGACATAGAACAGACAATATATTCCTACGATGATGCAGTGGAACTATCAAAAGCAGCGGTAAAGAAAAATGCAAAAGTTAAAGTTCATATCGCAGTTGATACAGGGATGGGCAGAATTGGCTTTTTAGCAACACAAGAAGAAGCTGGTGAGGTGAAAAAAATAGCTAACCTTCCAGGTATAGAACTTGAAGGGCTATTTACACATTTTGCTTCTGCAGATGAAAAGGATAAAGAATTTACATTTTTACAATTAAAGCGTTTTGATGATTTTGATGAATATTTAAAAGGACTTGGAGTAAATATTAAATATAAACACGTTAGCAATAGTGCAGGTATAATAGATTTTTCAAATCTCGAGTATGATGGAGTTAGGGCAGGAATAATGTTATATGGATATTATCCATCTAGGGATGTGGACAAAACTAAAGTTAGTTTAAAACCTGTAATGAGTTTAAAAGCTTCAATTGTTCATTTAAAGACTTTAGAACCAGGAAAAAGTGTAAGCTATGGAAGAGTGTTTACTACAGAAAGAAAAAGTAAAATTGCCACACTTCCAATTGGATATGCAGATGGGCTATCAAGACTATTAACTGGTAAGGGAAAAGTAATCATAAATGGAGCTTTTGCAGATATTGTAGGAAGAATATGCATGGATCAATGTATGATAGATGTAACTGACATTCCAAATGTAAAGGTTGGTGATGAAGTTATATTTATGGGAGAAGATCAATTTGGAAATAGAATAACTGCAGATGATATTGCTGAAGCTATAGGTACTATTAGTTATGAAGTTGTTTGTGATGTAAGTAAAAGAGTACCAAGAGTGTATAAAAAAGACGGGAAAATAGTTAATATAAGGAATTATGTATAATCAAGGCCGTGTAAATTGTTGAAAAAAGTAGAAATGGGTACAATTTCTTTGACATAGTAGCAATTAATCAATTATAATTGAAGTGTACATATAGTTGTTATTTAAGTTGGAGGTAAGAAAATCCATGTTTAGCTCAAAAAAGATAGTTCTAAGTTCAAAAGGTAATTTTTCTGGTGACCTTTATGCTGGTTACTCAGAAGCTTTAAAACAATATAAAAAAAGTAGTGAATTAATTGACCACTATGGAATAGAATATAGTAAAGGCGAAATGAGCAATAGCTATATTGATTGCATGAAGCAAGGTTACTTAGCTATGAAAGAACTTAACTTAGAATTGTCAGAGTACGGCTTTGAGAGCTATATAGATGATTTGAAAGAATACGAAGCTAGCCTTTAGGAGAGTGAATGCCTAATGACAACTATTATTAAGAGAGGCGATATATTTTATGCGGACTTAAGTCCGGTAGTTGGGTCTGAGCAAGGCGGTATAAGACCAGTAATCATTATACAAAATGATGTTGGAAATCGATATAGCCCAACGGTAATTGTAGCAGCGATAACCTCTCAAATCAATAAGGCAAAACTTCCCACACATGTGGAGATTTCCTCGGAGGAATATGGGTTAAATAAAGATTCAGTAGTTTTGCTAGAACAGGTTAGAACTTTAGATAAAAGGAGACTAAAAGAGAGGATAGGGCATATGACTGATGAAGATATGATAAAGGTTGACATAGCTCTTAGAATTAGTCTAGATTTAAAAGGATAAGTATATATTACGGAAGGTAACTAAGTTATCTTCCGTTTTTTATTACATTACAATAAAGTTTATTTAGATGAATGTATTACACTATAAGTATAATGTATAGCAAAAATGCATATAATAGGTTTTTAGTATATCAAATTTAATTTAAAATAGTATTCATTAAAAGGATTTGTACATGCTATATATAAGAAAATGTAATATATTTATGAAAAAAAGTGGTAAAATAGTTGAGAATATATGAAAAATTGATATAATTAGTGTAGAAGTAAGTCTGGAGGGATAAGTAATGGAAAAATCATTGGCATCGTTAGAACAGATAACAAAGACTCTTAGAAGAGATATTGTAAAAATGGTAACTGAATCTGCATCTGGTCACCCAGGTGGATCATTATCATCAGTGGAGATTATTACAACACTATATTTTAATGAAATGAATGTAGACATAAATAATCCAAAGGATCCAAATAGAGATAGATTTGTATTATCAAAAGGGCATGCTGCACCAGTATTATATGCTGCACTTGCAGAAAGAGGATTCTTTAATAAAGAAGAATTAATGAAATTAAGAAAAATGGGAGCGATGCTTCAAGGGCATCCAAATATGAACTATATTCCAGGCGTTGATATGTCAACTGGTTCATTAGGTCAGGGCATTTCAGCCGCTGTTGGGATGGCTTTAGCAGGGAAAATAGACGGAAAGAGTTATAGAGTGTACACATTATTAGGGGATGGAGAGCTCGAAGAAGGTCAAGTTTGGGAAGCGTCAATGTGTGCTGCGCATTATAAATTAGATAATTTAACTGCATTTGTAGACTTTAATGGTCTTCAAATTGACGGAGATATAGAAAAAGTTATGAACCCTAATCCAATAGCAGATAAATTCGTTGCTTTTGGATGGAACGTAATATTTGTTCAAAATGGTAATGATTTAACTGAAATAAAAAATGCAATCGAAGAAGGCAAGAAAGTTAAAGATAAACCTACAATGATAGTTTGTAAAACTATAAAGGGTAAGGGCGTATCCTTCATGGAAAATCAAGCAGGATGGCACGGGTCAGCTCCAAGCAAAGAGCAATGTGATATTGCATTAAAAGAGATTGGGGGAGAAGAATAATGAAGAAGATTGCTACTAGAGAAGCTTACGGTAAAGCGTTAGCTAAAATAGGTCAAGAAAATGATAATATAGTTGTACTTGATGCAGATCTATCAAAATCAACAAAAACTGCAGATTTTAAAGCTGTATGTCCAGAGAGATTTATAAACATGGGTATTGCTGAAGGTAATATGATGTCTGTTGCTGCAGGTATGGCTGCATGTGGAAAAATTCCATTTGCTTCTACATTCGCAGTTTTTGCTACAGGAAGAGCTTTTGAGCAAATAAGAAACTCAATCTGTTATCCAAAGCTAAATGTTAAGGTATGTGCAACTCATGCAGGTATAACTGTTGGAGAAGATGGAGCATCTCACCAGTCTGTAGAAGATATCTCACTTATGAGAAGTATACCTAATATGGTAGTTATAAGCCCAAGTGATGCAGTGGAAACAGAAGCTGCAATTGAAGCTATTGTTAAATATAATGGACCTTGCTACGTAAGATTAGGAAGAAGTGCAGTAACAGTTATTAATGATAATGCTGATTATAAATTTGAAATTGGTAAAGGAGTTACCTTAAGAGAAGGTAAAGAAGCCACTATAATTGCGACAGGAGTTATGGTAGAGGCTGCCCTAGAAGCTTTCAATGTATTAGCAGAAGAAGGAATAAAGGTAAGAGTTGTAAATATGCATACAATTAAACCAATAGATGAAGAAGCAATAATTTCTGCTGCAAGAGAAACAGGTCTTATTATAACAGCAGAAGAGCATAGCATCATTGGAGGACTCGGTTCAGCAGTAGCAGAAGTTGTTACTGGGAATTGCCCTGTTCCAGTACTAAGAGTTGGAATTAAGGATGTATTTGGAGAAAGTGGTAAGCCGGCAGAATTGCTTAAGGCTTATGGATTAACTGCCGAAGATATAGTTAAAGCTGTTAAGCATGGAATAAGCATGAAATAAGCTGTTTATGGAAATTTAATATTTTTATTTGATTAAATGGAAAGAAAAGAATTTGACTAAAATATGGTCAAATTCTTTTTTTGTAGAAGCTCCATATTGCAGTATTTTTAAGAGTCAGCTTAATGAAATTTTATTAAAAAATCGATGGAGTGATAAGGTACATATTTTGTCGTAAAAATAGGAATTAAGCTAAATGGAGGGGTTTTTATAGTGATTTTTGGTATAAGCTATGGTATAATCTATAAACATAAAGATAGTTGATGGGGGCAAAGTTATATGAAGCAAAAGATAGGAACATGTGTTGATGATATACTTTATTGTTTAAAGCTTTCATTAAAGATAGCTTTAATTCCAATTGTCATTGGAGTAATTGGAACTATTGTATACCTGCTTATAAAAGGTGAATCTATTGAATTTATTAGGATACTTTTAGGGGTTAGGAATGTAGGGATAGTATTTTCTTGTGGTGGTCTATTTATTTGCGCGCTTGGATTTTTACAACCATTAAAGTTGTTAAGACCTTTGAGCTATCATAATACATGGAAAAAGTATTTTAAACAATTTGGATTAGTTGGTGTCATGTTCTGTATTTCAGGATTTATGGCAGTATATTTTTTAGGGTTAGATGTTGCTATTTACTATTTGCTATTACAATAGTTATCAAATTCTAACAAAAACTGATTAATATGTTAAAAAAGTTATATTTTTCAGGAAATAACCATAAGGGTTATTCGTCGAATTTAATTTGGAATTAAGGTTTTTATGATATAATATAGTTTGAAAAGTAAAATTGAGGAGAGTTAATGATATGATAGATTTTAAGAATGTTACTAAGGTTTATAATAACAATGTACTAGCATTATCAAACTTAAATGTCCACATTGACCAGGGAGAATTTGTTTTCTTAGTTGGACCTAGTGGTGCAGGTAAATCTACTTTTATTAAAATGTTGTTGAAGGAAGTAGATCCTACAGCTGGGTCAGTAGTGGTTGCAGGCTCGGATTTAACGAAGTTAACAGATAAGGAAGTTCCTTATTATAGAAGAAAAATAGGTGTGGTTTTCCAAGACTTTAGATTAATACAAAGTTTAAATGTGTTTGAAAATGTTGCTTTTGCACTTAGAGTTACTGGTGCAGGAGAAAAAGATATACAGAAAAAGGTTCCAGCTGTTTTATCACTAGTTGGACTATCAAAAAAGAGAAATGCATTCCCAAGTGAATTATCTGGTGGAGAGCAGCAAAGAATTTCTATAGCTAGAGCTATAGTGAATAGTCCATCATTACTAATTGCCGATGAGCCAACGGGTAACTTAGATCCAGAAACAGCATTAGAAATTATGGAAATATTAAATGATATAAATAGAGCAGGAACTACAATAGTAATGGCAACTCACGCTAAGGATATAGTTGACACTATGAAGAAGAGAGTTATAGCTATTGAAAAAGGTGTTATTGCAAGAGACGAAGAAAGGGGTATGTACGGATATGAGATTTGATTCGGTTAAGTATTCATTTAAGGATGCAGTAAAAAGTATTGTAAGAAATAAAACATTAAGTATAGCATCAATGGCTACTGTAGCAGCAACATTATTCATATTAGGTACTATAACTTTAGTAGTAGCTAACGTTGATAAAGCTGTTACACAATTGGGTTCTATGGTTGAAGTAAGAGTTTATTTGAATAATGATATAACTGATGCACAAAAAACGGCTTTAGAAGCTAAGATAAACTCTGTAGATGGAATAAATTCCGTTGTATATGAGAGTCAAGAACAAGCTTTAGAAAATATTAAAGAACAATTAAATGACACAACAGGTGATTTAACTGCTGGTTTTGAAAATGATAACCCATTTCCAGCTTCATACACTGTAAATGTAAAAAAACCAGAGATTATTGATAATGTTGTAGCTTCAATTAAAGATATGGATGGAATTGAAGAGATAAAAGATGCTAGAAGTTTAATTGAAAAAATATCTAATTTAACTAACTCAGTTAAGTTTGGTGCAGTAATTGGATTTGTAGTATTTATCTTAATATCTTTATTCTTAATAGGTAACACAATAAAAATAACAGTGTTCACAAGAAAAAAAGAAATTGGAATCATGAAGTATGTAGGAGCTACTGATTGGTTTATTAGATGGCCGCTTATAATAGAGGGAATGATTCTTGGACTTGCAGGTGCTATAATTGCAGGAATAGTCCTTGCATTAGCTTACTTAGTAGTTACAAGTAAGTTAGGATTAGATTTATCATCATTTGGATTTACTATGATACCTGTAACGTATATGTGGAAGGTTGTTATTTGGGAGTTATTTGCCTGTGGATTATTTATTGGAGCTGTAGGAAGTATTATCTCAATGAGAAAGTTCTTAAAAGTTTAATTTATATAAGATATAAGACTAAGACTAAGGAATTAAATTTCTTAGTCTTATTTGCATATGATTGAATTTAGAATTTAGAATGCCTGAATGTATTAATGAAGATTGATGTTTCTTAATGTGTTCAAAGAACCTTTTATTTTGATTTTTGTATTGAACATATATGACTATATATGTATATAAATTTAAATAAAAATTAAGATATAAGTAGTAAATATTGTGTTATAATATAACAAAAAAACTAACAAAGTTATATTTTCAACTAAAAGAAAGAAACTCTATAGAAGAAACTCCTTGGGAGTTTCTTCTATATTTGTAAAGCATGAATTTTAAACTTTGTGCTCAAAGATAATAATTAATTTTAAATTAATAAATATGTTATTAATAATATAGTACTTTGAACATACTTATTAATGAGATAAAATAAATTTACAAAGTATTTTGATAAAGATGTTAAGGAAGTTGAGAGGGTGGTTTGTATGAACGACAAAAAGAAAAGATGGAAAGGTATTACCATTGTTGTAGCCTTGCTGATAATTACTAATGTAGCGACATTTTTAGTCTCTAATTTAGTTTCATTTTCAATGCCTAATGGTAAGGTACTGGTTAGCAGGACCACATACAACAATATTTTAAGCTTTGAAAAATTGTTCACTATTAAGGATAAGCTAGATAAGTATTATTTAAACGACTATGATATGACTAAACTAATAGATGGAGCTGCAAAGGGCATGGTTTCAGCGGTTGGTGATCCGTATACAACATACATGAATGCAGAGGAGTTCAAGGATTTTTACTCTCAAACAGAGGGAAACTATGTAGGGGTAGGAATTCAAGTTGGAGTTAAAGATGATAAAATTACTGTAATTAGTGTTTTCGAAAATTCACCAGCTGAAAAAGGTGGAATTATATCTGGAGATATTATTGAAAGTGTAAATGGAAAAGCAATGACTGGTGCAGAATTACAAGATGCAGTATCAATGATGAAGGGTGAAAAAGGTGGTAAGGTAGATATCACTTTATCAAGAGAGAATAAAGGAAATTATGATGTTACATTAGTAAGAGATGAGATTGAAATGGTAACTGTAAAAAGTGAAATGATAGATAATGAAGTAGGATATATCCAAGTTACTATGTTTGATGAAAATACTTCTAAGAACTTTGATTCAGCGCTTAAGACTTTAGAAGAAAAAGGTATGAAGAGTTTAATAGTTGACTTGAGGGGAAATCCAGGTGGATTATTAGACCAAACTGTAGCAATGTCTTCTCAGTTTATTGAAAAAGGTAAAAATATAGTTTATACAGAAGATAAGTATGGTAACAGAAAAGATTATAATTCTGAAGGTGGAGTAGCAATAGGAATGCCGTTAACAGTATTAACAAACGGTGGAAGTGCAAGTGCTTCTGAAATATTTACTGGAGCAATAAAAGATTATGGCTTAGGAACAATAGTTGGAACAACAACCTTTGGAAAAGGATTAGTACAGACTACTTTCTATAGAGCAGTAGATGGCTTTAATGATGGAAGCGGTCTTAAAGTTACAATTTCTAACTATTACACTCCAAATGGAAATTATATTCAAGGAACTGGTATTGAGCCAGATGTAAAAGTTGAATATCCAGAAGAGTTGGCAACAGTAGCTTATGATAGAGCGAAAGATCCTCAATTTGCTAAAGCTTTAGAGATAGCAAAAGAAAAAATAAAATAAAATTTTAAAATATAGTTTTATATGAGAGAATTTAGAGTTAGAATTTAAGAGGATTCTAAACTCTAAATTCTTAATTTAATTTATATGTTTATGTCAACTTGTGTGTGCATATTAGAAGGAGAGAAAAATGGAGCTATTAAAATATACTTTGCAGAATGTTTCTTATGCAATTGTAGAGCCATCCTATGCGTTAATTTTAATATTAATGGGATTGGCATTTTATATGAAGAATAGAAAAATTACCTTAATGGAAAAGTTAGTTATGGGTAAAAATACGATTTCAGCTTTTGAACTAACAATTTCACAAATAGTAATGGGGATATTTGGAGGTGTATTAGTTAGTATAATACTTACTTTTTTAGGCGTAAGCTTTTATGAGAGCTCCAATATATTTTTAATATTTATACTTTCAGTGGGGTTAATTTTTGTTAATCCGAAGTTAGGTGCCTTTTCTTATTCAGGAAGTGTACTTGGGTTAGTTTCAATATTGTTATTCTTTTTATCCCAAGCACTGAATAAGCCAAATTTAAATGTGATGAATTTGGATATAACTAACTTAATAATAGTAATTGCAGTAATGCACTTTGCAGAAGGATTACTTATAATCCTGGATGGGAAAAGAGGTGCAATACCAGTTTTCAGTGGAAGAGATAAGCATATTATTGGTGGGTTTGCTTATGGAAGACAGTGGGTACTGCCTATGATTATATTGTTGATGGTACAGGCTTCAGGTGCGGATCTACTTAGTGGAAATGCAGTGAATACACCTGGTTGGTGGCCATTAGTTAATCATGAAGAAAATTTAGTGCTTTTTGCAACCATGATAATTGGTGCGTTGCCAATGTACTCCGGCCTTAGTTATAAAACGGCGACCTTTACTAAAAGTAAAGGAGAAAAGCCAGTTATTTCAGGAGCATTATTATGTGTTTTTAGCATATTTGTATTGATGCTATCACAGTTTGGAAATATAAATAAGTTTTTGGATACCTTTTTACTTGTGTTAATTCCGTTAGCTCATGAGGGAATTAGTCGATTAGAAAAGCAGATGGAATTAAAGGCAAAACCTAAGTATGTAAGCACTAATGAAGGCGTTTGTGTACTTGATGTTGCACCTAATTCAATAGCTAAAGAAATGGGACTTTGTCCAGGAGATTTAATTTTAGAAATAAATGAAGAAAAAGTGCTTAAGGATGAAGTGGTTTTCAAATTTCTTGAAAGAATGCCTTATCATATAAAGATGTATGTTAGGGGTGTTAATGGCGAGATAAAGATTCTTACAAAAAATATTCAAGATAGAAAAGAAAAATTAGGCTTCGTTATAGTACCAAGAGAAGTGCCAAAGCAAGTTAAGGTTGCTGGAAGTGGCAATAACAGCGGTGGTGAAATGCGATTTTCGGACATAATAAATAATGTTAAGAAAAAGAAGAATGATGAAGATTAGTTAATTAGAAAAGGAGAAACTATGGGCGAATTTAAGATACATTCAAAGTTTAAGCCTACTGGAGACCAGCCTCAAGCTATAGATAGTCTGGTAAATAGTATTTTAGAAGATAAAAAGTATCAGACACTTTTAGGTGTTACTGGTTCAGGGAAAACTTTTACTATGGCAAATATTATAGAGAGAGTACAAAGACCAACTTTGATACTTGCTCATAATAAGACCTTAGCGGCTCAGTTATGTTCTGAGTTTAAAGAGTTTTTTCCAGAGAATGCGGTAGAATACTTTGTATCTTACTACGACTATTATCAGCCAGAAGCTTATATGGCTCAAACTGATACCTATATTGAAAAGGATGCTTCTATAAATGAGGAGATTGAGAAGCTACGTCACTCAGCAACCTCTGCCTTAATTGAAAGAAGAGATGTAATTGTTGTGGCCTCTGTATCTTGTATATATGGGTTAGGAAATCCAGAGGAGTATAAGGCACTTACAGTTTCTTTAAGAGAAGGTATGGAGAAGGATAGAAATAAGGTTATAAGCCAGCTGGTAGATATACAATATGAAAGAAATGACATTAACTTTGTTAGAGGAACCTTCAGAGTAAGGGGAGATGTTCTTGATATATTCCCTGCTTCCTCAACGAATAAGGGGATAAGGGTTGAATTCTTTGGTGATGAGATAGATAGAATCAGGGAATTTGATGTTTTAACTGGAAATATCATTGGCGGAAGAAAACACGTATCAATCTTCCCGGCATCTCACTTTGCTACCTCAAGAGAAAATCTAGAAAGAGCTATTTCACAGATTGAGTTTGAACTTGAAGAGAGATTAAAGGAATTAAAGGAAGAGGATAAGCTTTTAGAAGCACAAAGATTAAAACAGAGAACTAACTTTGATATTGAAATGATGAGAGAAGTTGGGTATTGTACTGGTATAGAGAACTATTCAAGGATTCTTGATGGAAGAGCAAAAGGAACGCCACCTCAAACATTAATTGATTATTTCCCACAAGATTTCTTATTTATGGTGGATGAGAGTCACGTTACTCTTCCACAAATCAGAGCAATGTATGGTGGAGACAGGTCTAGAAAGACCTCTTTGGTGGAATATGGTTTTAGGCTTCCATCGGCATATGATAACAGACCGCTTCAGTTTGATGAGTTTGAAAATAAGCTTAACCAAGTACTTTTTGTAAGTGCAACACCAGGTCCTTATGAAAAGGAGCACTCAGAAAATACGGCAGAGCAGATTATAAGACCTACAGGACTTTTAGACCCAGAAATAAGCATTAAACCTGTAAAGGGTCAGGTAGATGATTTGTATTCAGAGATAATGCAGACCATTGAGAAGGGCTTTAGAGTTTTAGTTACGACCCTTACAAAGAAAATGGCAGAGGATTTAACTAAATATTTTAAGGAGCTAGGAGTTAAAATAACATATCTTCACTCAGATATTGATACAATGGAAAGAATGAAGATTATCAGAGAACTTCGTAGTGGAGAACACGATGTTTTAGTAGGAATTAACCTTTTAAGAGAAGGGTTAGATATTCCAGAGGTTGCTTTAGTAGCAATTTTAGATGCTGATAAAGAAGGGTTCTTAAGAAGTGAAACTTCGCTTATTCAAACTGTTGGTAGAGCAGCGAGAAACTCAGAGAGTAAGGTTATAATGTATGCAGATACTATAACTAATTCTATGGAAAAGACCATAAATGAAACCAATAGAAGAAGAAAGATACAGATGGAGTATAATGAAGCTCATGGAATAGTACCAAAGACCATTATTAAAGAGATAAGAGATGTTATTGAAATTTCTACAGTAGCTGAAGATACTGCAGCTTACGGAGATTCACCGTCATCAGATATTCTTTTAGATAAGAAAGAATTAGCTAAGCACATCGCTAAGCTTGAAAAAGAAATGAAGGCTGCGGCTAAGGATTTACAGTTTGAGAGAGCTGCACAGTTAAGAGATGAGATTCAGCGTATGAAAAGAGATTTTGAATTATAAGAAAAGGAGAACTTATGAGAAATAGTATTTATATAAAAGGCGCTAAGGTACATAATCTTAAAAATGTTGATTTAGAAATACCAAGAGATAAATTTGTTGTATTTACTGGATTATCAGGATCAGGAAAATCATCCTTAGCCTTTGATACCCTATATGCTGAAGGACAAAGAAGATATGTAGAGTCACTTTCAGCTTATGCAAGACAGTTTTTAGGACAGATGAACAAACCAGATGTGGAGTATATAGAAGGACTATCACCAGCTATATCTATTGACCAGAAAACTACAAGTAGAAACCCACGTTCAACAGTTGGAACAGTTACAGAGATATATGATTATTTAAGACTTCTTTATGCAAAAATTGGAGTGCCACATTGTCCTAAATGCGGTAAGGAGATAACTCAACAGACGGTAGATCAAATGGTAGACCAGGCAATGGCATTACCAGAAAGAACTAAAATACAAATTTTAGCACCTATAGTTACTGGTAAAAAAGGTGAACATGTTAAAATTCTTGAAAGTATAAAAAAGAATGGATATGTAAGAGCTAGAATTGATGGTGAACTTATTGATTTAGTAGAAGAAGAGGTTAAACTTGAAAAGAATAAAAAGCATACAATTGAAATAGTTATAGACAGAATAGTTATAAAAGAAGGCATAAATTCAAGACTTACAGATTCATTAGAAGCTGCATTGAAGCTTGGTGAAGGTATTGCAATTCTTAACATAATTGATGGAGAAGATATCCTATTAAGTGAGAAGTTCTCCTGTGTTGATTGTGGTATAAGTATTGGTGAGATCGAACCAAGAATGTTCTCCTTCAACTCTCCATTTGGAAAGTGTGATACCTGTGATGGATTAGGAACACTAATGGAGATTGACGAGGATTTAGTTATCCCAGATAAAAGCAAATCTATTCTTCAGGGTGCTGTTGTTACCATGGGAGAAGGAAGTTTAAAGGATGATTCATGGACTAGAGCTATTTTAGAAGCCTTAGCAGAAAAAGGAGGCTTTACTTTAGATACTCCAATAAATGAATTATCTAAAGATAATTTAAATTTATTACTTTATGGAACCAATGGAGAAAAGTTAAAAATAAGATATGTTAAAGAGTTTAGAGAGTCAACTTATCAGTATGCTTACGAAGGTGTTATAAATAACTTGAAAAGAAGATACATGGAAAGCAACTCAGATTACATAAAAAGAGAAATTGAAGAGTATATGAGTGATAATCCTTGTCCAAAATGTAAGGGTAAGAGATTGTCTAAAGAAGCTTTATCAGTTACAGTTGGAGGATTAAACATAAGTGACTTTTGTACTATGTCTATAACAGAGGAGCTGAAATTTATTGAAAATCTAGCTTTATCTGAGAAGGATACAATTGTGGCGGCTCAAGTTGTGAAAGAAGTAAGAAGCAGATTGAATTTCTTAGTGAATGTTGGGCTTAGCTATTTAAACTTAAGCAGAGCTGCGGGAACACTATCAGGTGGAGAGGCTCAAAGAATTAGACTTGCAACTCAGATAGGTTCAAGTTTAATGGGAGTCTTATACATTCTTGATGAGCCAAGTATAGGACTTCATCAGAGAGATAATGATAAGCTCATAAAAACTCTTCAACATCTTAGAGATTTAGGAAATACTTTAGTTGTAGTTGAACATGATGAAGATACAATGAGAGCTTCAGATTATCTTGTGGATATAGGACCAGGAGCTGGAGAACATGGAGGCAAAATTGTTGCTGCAGGACCTGTTGATGAAGTTATGAAATGTGAGGAATCAATTACAGGTCAATATTTAAGTGGTAAAAAATCCATTGAAGTACCAGAAGAATATAGAGCTATGGATCCAGAAAGGGTTATAACTATAAAGGGTGCAAAGGAAAATAACCTTAAAAATGTTACGGTTTCCTTCCCATTAGGTTTAATAACCTCTGTAACTGGAGTATCAGGGTCAGGAAAAAGTACACTGATAAACCAAATACTTTACAAGGGACTAAATAGGGTGGTAAATCGCTCTAAAAAACTTCCAGGAAAGCATGATGCAATTATTGGTGCTGAGCAGATTGATAAAATTATAAATATTGATCAAAGTCCAATAGGAAGAACACCGAGAAGTAATCCGGCAACATATACAGGTGTATTTGATTTAATAAGAGAAATATTTTCAATGGTGCCAGAAGCTAAGAGTCGTGGCTACAAGCAAGGACGTTTTAGCTTCAATGTAAAAGGCGGACGTTGTGAAGCCTGCCGTGGAGATGGAATTATTAAAATTGAAATGCAATTTTTATCTGATGTTTATGTAGAATGTGAAGTATGTAAGGGTAAAAGATATAACAGGGAAACTTTAGAAGTTAAATACAAGGGAAAGAGTATAGATGATGTGCTTAATATGACTGTTGAGGAAGGGCTTAAGTTCTTTGAAAATATACCACGTATCAGCAGTAAGCTTCAGACATTGATGGATGTAGGATTATCTTATATTAGACTAGGTCAGCCTTCAACTACATTATCAGGAGGAGAAGCGCAAAGAATTAAGCTTGCCTACGAGTTATCTAAAAGAAGTACAGGAAAAACTCTATATATTCTAGATGAGCCAACTACAGGACTTCATATTGATGATGTAAGTAAGCTTATAAAGATACTTCAAAGGCTTGTAGAAGGTGGAAATACTGTTATTGTTATTGAACACAATTTAGATGTAATTAAATGTTCGGATTACATTGTAGATTTAGGACCAGAAGGTGGAGATAAGGGTGGAACTATTTTAGCCACTGGAACTCCTAAAGATATAGTTAAGTGTTCTAAATCCTATACAGGACAGTATCTTAAAAAAATGATATAATTACTATAACTAGCATCAAAGAATTTTGATGCTAGTTATGTTATATTTTTTAAAGGAGTTTGTATATGGAGATTTTAAAGTTTGGATTAAAGGTAGGAGTAATTGTACTTATTTACTTTATAATATTTTATGCATTGAAAATAATGTACACAGATACTAAGACATCGGGTAAAAGACGTAATAAGATAAAGAAGGCGACTATGGGCCTAGAGGTTATAGAGGCAGGAGAGAATTCTAACTTAAAAACTGGAGGGGTACTGCCTTTAGCAGATATTATTACTATGGGAAGAAAGAGTGATAACACTGTAATTTTAGATGATAAATATGTGTCTTCTCATCACATGAAGATTTTTAAAAGAAATAATGAATATGTAATTGAAGATTTAGATAGCACAAATGGTACTAAAGTTAATGATGAATTAATTAAAAATAGAGTTACGCTAAGAGCGGGAGATTCAATAAAGGTTGGAACAGCTATTTTTAAATTGATATAAAGGTGGAAGGAGAAACATGAACATTATAAGAGAAGAAAAACGTGTACTAAGGTTGACATATCTATTGGTAATGGCATTGTTCTTTAATGTTGCAATAATAACTCCAACCATTAACAATAATGCAGTTATTATTGGAGCAATAATATGTGGATTGATGGCTTATGCACACTTTGTCATAAGAAGATTTTATCCAGATGGAGATAAATTTTTATTATTGTTTGCAAATATTTTGGCAGTTATAGGAATTGCCATGATTTATAGATTGGACTTACCACTTAGAGGAGGTACTTTTATTGCAGATGGGGTTACTACAAACTTAGCTGTTAAGCAGGTGCTGTTTTTTGCTTTAGGCATGATTGGATTTATATTAATAGTTGTAATTGTACCGGACCTAAAAAGGTTTAACAAATATAAGTATTTGTATCTTGTAGTAACTATAATATTTATGGCTATGGGTACTTTCCTTGGTGAAGAAACATATGGAGCTAAAAACTGGGTAAATATTGCAGGGTTTGGTTTCCAGCCATCGGAGTTTGGAAAGATTGCTTTGGTAGCATATTTGGCTTCAGCTTTAAGAGATTATGAAAAGCCTTCAAAGTTTTGGATAAGAGCAGCTAGCAGAATTGGAATAAAGAATGAGAAATATTATTCATTAATAAGTTTAGTAGAGCCTGCATTAGTTATGGGAGTATCTCTTTTATTTATGCTTGCTCAAACGGATTTAGGGTCAGCCCTTATCTTTTTTGCTATAGCTCTTACAATGCTGTACATAGCAACATCAAAGAAAAAATATGTAATAATTGCCTTACTTTTATTTGCCGTGGGTGGAACTATTGGTTATTTCTTATTTTATCATGTCCGAGTGAGGGTTATGATATGGAGAAATCCATGGGAATATGGATATGATCAGGGACTACAGCTTGTACAATCGCTTATTGCCATATCCAGTGGAGGTTTATTTGGAGTTGGACTCGGAAGTGGGTTTCCCAACTATATTCCAGTAGTAGAATCAGACTTTATTTTTGCAGCTATTTGCGAGGAATTGGGGATTTTAACTGGATTTGCAATAATAATCTTTAACTTCTTATTATTCTATAGATGTATAAGAGCAGCTTTATATACTAAGGATAAATTTTCTAGGCTTTTAGTTGTAGGATACAGTACCATGCTAGTGGCACAAACCTTAGTTATTATTGGTGGTGTAACAGGAGCTATTCCTCTTACAGGAATAACCCTTCCATTTGTAAGCTATGGTGGTAGTTCAATGCTTATAAGCTATTTTGCTCTAGGAATAATTCAAAAGATATCAGAGGAGAGTAACAGCTATGAATAATCTGCAGAAAAATATAAAAAATGTAATGATAGTATTTTTAGCACTTTTTATAGCGTTAATATCCTATATAAGCTATTACTATTTATTTAAAAGTGAAGAAGCTATAGATAGTGTATATAATAAAAGAACGCAAGCTGAAAATAGCAGGGTTTTAAGAGGTACGATTTATGATAGGGATATGAATCCACTTACAAGTGGTGAAAAAACCAGTGAATTTTCTCAAACTAGACAGTATATAGGCGGAGAAGCCTTTGCTCATGTAGTTGGGTACTATGATGTAGTTTATGGGGCAAGTGGTATAGAGAAAAAGTTTGATAAAGAACTTTCAGGAAGTACAATGAATTCCATTAAAGATTTATTTGCTTCTGCTGACGCAGATAAAGTAGGAAATCATGTAGTAACTACTTTAAATTCTGAACTTCAAAAAAAGGCTTATGAGCTTTTAGGAGATAGAAAAGGATCTATTGTAGCATTAGACCCTAAAACAGGAGAAGTTTTAGCTATGGTATCTAAACCTAGCTATGATCCTAATAAAATACAAGAGGAGTTTTCAGCCTTATCACAGGATGAAAACACTCCATTTTTAAATAGAGCTGTTTCTGGGTTGTATCCTCCAGGATCATCTTTTAAGATAGTAACTGCAGTAAGTGCTCTTGAAAATATGCCTGGAGTAAGAGATAGAGTCTTTGAGGATAAAGGAAGAATCTATTTCAATGATGTAGATTCTTTAGAAAACTATAATGGGGTTGCTTTCGGGAACATCAACCTTAGAACAGCATTTTTAAGATCAAGTAACGTTGTTTTTGGTACATTAGCCATGGAGTTAGGAAACCCACAGCTTAGAGAAACCGCAGAGAAATTTTTCTTCAATAAAGAGATTCCATCAAGAACTTTAACTATTGATGATAGTAGATTCCCAACCTATGGGAAAGAAGAGGTTGGAAATATAGCTCAAAGTGGTATAGGTCAAAGTGGAGTTCTTTCAAGTCCAATTCAGATGGCTCTTGTTGCAAGTGCCATAGCTAACGATGGTGTTATGATGGAGCCTAATATAGTAAAAGAGATAGTGAATTCAGAAGGAAAGGCTGTTAAGGAGTTTAAGCCAGAAGTAGCTACAACGGTAACAACGCCAGAGAATGCACAAGTCTTAAAGGAATATATGAAGGCTGTAGTAAATGAAGGTACAGGTAGGGCTGCTAGTCTTTGGGGTGTTCAAGTATCAGGAAAAACAGGAACTGCAGATACTGATGCAGGAGATAAAATACCTCATTCATGGTTTGCAGGTTTTGCAGGATATGATAATCCTGAAATTGCATTTGCAATAATTGTTGAACAGGGTGGTAATGATTCTTACAATGCTAGTGGAATGGCAGGAGATTTAGTTGATGCCTTCTTCAAGTAAGAATTGTGTATTAGAAGTTAAGTAAGGATGAAAATGACGAGGGGTATATTTAACTTAGAATGCCCGAATGTAGAATTTAGAATATAGAATTTAGAATAAAGGTTGTTTTCAATTACTGTGTTTCGGAGAAGATTTAATTTGATTTTAAAATTAAGAATTGACAGTTGAAAATACTATTGTTATTGTATACTAAGCTATTCTATCTATAGTAGAATAGCTCAGTATGATAAAATAAAAACAAAGAAATTCCGAAGGAATTTCAACCATCATTCTACATATAAATTCTAAATTAAAAAGTGGAGGAGGTTATTTATGTTTGACTTTGAATATCAGCTGAAAAATCTTCCAGATAGTCCGGGTGTATATTTAATGCGAAATTCCTTAAAGGAAGTAATATACGTTGGAAAAGCTAAAAACTTAAAAAATAGAGTAAGACAGTATTTTCAAAACTCCAAGAACCATACGGAAAAAGTTAAAGCTATGGTTTCTCATATTAGTGAGTTTGAATACATTGTTACAGATTCTGAAATGGAAGCACTAATTTTAGAGTGCAATCTTATAAAAAAATATAGTCCTAAATATAATATTCTTTTAAAGGATGATAAGTATTATCCTTTTATTAAAATCACAAATGAAGAATTTCCAAGGGTTATAGTAACAAGAAATCATGGAAATGATGCTTCTAGATACTTTGGTCCATATACTGATGGAAGTGCCGTTTATGCGGTTAATGAGCTTATAAAAAAGGTATTTCCACTTAGAACTTGTAGAAAATCTATAAAAGAAGATGGACCTAAAACAAGAACTTGTTTAAATTATCATATAAACCTTTGCAAAGGACCATGTAATGGGTTAATATCTAAAGAGGAGTATGGTAAGATTATAGATGACGTGGTAGATTTGCTCACAGGTAAAGATACGAAGATTACAAACAAGCTAAAGGCAGACATGGAAGAAGCAGCTGAGAATTTAGATTTTGAGAAGGCTGCTATCCTTCGTGATAAGCTTATAGCTATTGATAAAATAAATGAAAAGCAAAAAATTATAAGTAATAACTTTGAAAATGAGGATTTTATAGGTATTTCGCAAGATGAAGTGGATAGCTGTATTCAGATATTCTTTCTTAGAGATGGAAAGATTATTGGCAGAGAACATTTTATTTTAGATAATACTGGGGCAGAAGAGCCCACTTATGTCTTAGGAGAGTTCATTAAGAATTTCTATGGTGGTACAGCATTTATTCCTAAATCAATTTACGTTAGTAAGTGTAATGATATAGAGATTATGGAACAATGGCTATCATTGAAAAAGGAGCATAAGGTAAATATAAAAATACCTCAAAAGGGTGAGAAAAGAAGAATCTTAGACATGGTAGAGAAAAATGCTAGTCATGCACTTGAAATGTTTAAGTTAAAGCATAAGGTGGACAGAGAATTAAATGAAGTAGCTCTTACAGAGCTTCAAGAAGCACTTGGACTTGATGAAAGTCCAAGTCGAATAGAAGCTTATGACATATCAAATTTAATGGGTATGGATTCTGTAGGATCTATGGTTGTTTTTCAAGATGGAACTGCTAAAAATAGTGATTATAGAAGATTTAAGATAAACACTATCGAGGGTGCAGATGACTATGGTTCAATGAGAGAAATTCTTACAAGAAGATTTACTCATGGACTAAAGGAACTTGAAAAAATAAACAATAATGAAATGAATTTTGAGGCAGGAAAATTTTCTATTTTCCCAGATCTGATTATGATGGATGGTGGAAAAGGGCAGATAAATGTAGCCCTGGAGGTTCTGAGAGAGCTTAATATAAACATTCCTGTATGTGGGATGGTTAAGGATGACAATCATAGAACCAGAGGAATTATATATAACAATAAAGAGATTATATTAAGGCCAGCATCTAAATCTATGCTTCTTATTACTAGAATTCAAGATGAAGTACACCGATTTGCGATAACATATCACAGAACTCTTAGAGATAAGCGTACTCTATATTCAATTTTAGATGAAATACCTAAGATTGGAGAAAGAAGAAGAAGAGAGCTTCTAAAAAAATTTGGAAGTGTCGATAATATAAGAAAAGCTACCTATGAAGAATTAATCTCAACACCTTCAATGGATAAGGCGTCTAGTGAAAGTGTGCTGGAATATTTTAAGTAAGACTCTAAAAGTGATGCTGCAAAAGTGATGCTCCAAATCTATGATTTGGTTAACATAATTTTCACAGCGTGCATCTTTGATTTGAATAGTGGGGTTTCCACAGAGTGAGTCTATGATTTAGTTAATGGAACTTACTCTTTGAGCACTCCTTCTAATGTATATGTGTATATGAGAAGGAATTTACTGAAAAAGATTAACAAAAGCTAAGAGATATTCATATAAAGGTAGAGAGGCTTTGAATTTGCAATTACAGTTATAGGAGATTGATTGAATGCATAAAAGGTCTATACTTAAATATTAATAATGAGCAAGGGGTATATGATGAAGTTGAAGGATAGTTTTATAAAAAGTATCGAAGAAATCGTTGGCAGTGAGAATATAAAGTTAAATGAATTAATGAAGAAGCATACAACATTTAAAGTTGGTGGTCCAGCTGACCTTTTAGTTTATCCATCTACATATGAGATGATAAAGAAGGTAATTGATGTATGTAAGGCGAATAATGTAGAGTACTTCCTTATGGGAAATGGTTCAAATCTAATAGTAAAAGATGGTGGGTTTAGAGGTGTTGTTATAAAAGTAGACCGTTTAAGTGAAATAAAGGTCACTGATAATGCTGTAACTGCACAATGTGGTGCGATCTTAAGCACAGTTGCTAAGAAGGCGTTAGAAAATGGCTTAACAGGATTAGAGTTTGCTGCGGGTATACCAGGATATATTGGTGGTGCAGTTGCTATGAATGCTGGAGCTTATGGTGGAGAAATGTCCCATGTTCTTGAAAAAGTATTAGTTATCAATGATGAAAATAATATTATTGAATTATCTAAAGATGAATTAGAATTAGGCTATAGAACAAGTGCAATACTTAAATATGGCTATATTGTTTTAGAAACAACTATTAGATTAGAACAAGGCAATAAGGAAGATATAAAAGGCAGAATGAACGAGTTAGCTCTTCAAAGAAGAACTAAGCAGCCTTTAGAATATCCATCAGCAGGAAGTACATTTAAAAGACCAGTTGGATATTTTGCTGGTAAATTAATTCAAGATGCTGGATTAAAGGGAGCCGTAGTAGGTGGAGCTCAAGTGTCAGAAAAGCATTCCGGCTTTATAATAAACGTTGGTGATGCAAGTGCTGCAGATATACTAAATCTTATAAAGCGGGTTCAAGATGAGGTTTACAAGCAGTTTGGAGTAGAACTTCAAACTGAAGTAAGAATAATAGGTGAAGAACTTTAATATTAATTTAGAGTTAAAAATTAAAGTGGAAATTCCCTGGAAGTTTCATTTGCAATTTTGAATTTTAAATTATTAATTCTAAATTAAAATGTTAATTAAGATGAAAAGCGAAAGATGAAAAATTATATTTTATTTCTTTTATGATTAGACTTTAGAGTAAATCAACAAGGGGATTTTTATGTGATTTTTCATTATTAGCTTTTCATCTTTTATTTTTATAAAAAATTAGGGGGAATAGGGATATGATTTCAAAGGAAATGGTTACTTATGTACAAAGTAGTTCGTTGATTCGAGCAATGTTTGAAGAGGGGAAGAGGCTTAGTTCTATATATGGACCTGATAAGGTGTATGATTTTAGTTTAGGGAATCCAAACTTAGAGGCACCAAAGGAAGTAAAAGAAGCTATTATTGATATTTTAAGCAATGAAGCGGATACCTTAGTCCATGGGTATATGAATAATTCTGGCTATGAGGATGTTAGAAGCACAATAGCAGAATCACTTAATAAAAAGCATGGAACTAGTTTTGGCGAAAAGAACATATTAATGACTGTTGGAGCAGCTGGAGGTTTAAATGTAATTTTTAAAACATTATTGAATCCAGGAGATGAAGTTATTGTCTTTGCACCATACTTTGGAGAATATAGAAGCTATACAGCCAATTATCACGGTAAACTTGTTGTTGTATCTCCAAACTGCGCTGATTTCCAACCTAACTTAAAAGAATTTGAGGATAAAATTACTCAAAATACTAAAGCGGTTATAATAAATTCTCCTAATAATCCTACGGGGGTAATATATTCAGAGGATACTATAATAAAGTTAACTGAGATTTTAAGGGCAAAACAGCAGGAATATGGAACAGATATTTACTTGATTTCAGATGAACCATACAGAGAATTAGCTTATGATGGAGCAGATGTACCTTATTTAACTAAGTACTATGAAAATACAATAGTAGGTTATTCTTATAGCAAATCTTTATCATTGCCAGGAGAGAGAATAGGATATTTAGTTATTCCTAATGAGGTTGATGATTTTGAAAACGTTATCTCTGCGGCTAATGTAGCAAATAGGATTTTAGGATTCGTTAATGCACCATCCTTATTCCAAAGGGTTATTGGAAAGTGTATTGACGTAGAAACTAATGTGGAATTCTATGATAAGAATAGAAAACTTCTTTATGAGGGATTAACTAAAATAGGCTATGAATGTATTAAGCCTGAGGGAGCTTTCTATCTATTTGTAAAATCTCCAATTGAGGATGATGTTAAATTCTGCAATGCAGCTAAAAAGCATAACATTCTTATTGTGCCAGGAACCTCTTTTGCATGTCCGGGATATATAAGAATCGCATACTGTGTTGCATATAAAACCATTGAAAATGCAATGGGTGGTTTTGCAAGTTTAATGGCAGAGGCTGGAGAAGAATTAGTGGCTGCAAGTAAATAAATTTAATTATGTTAAAAGCTCGTTTTATACGAGCTTTTTTATTTATGCTACAATGGAATATAATGTAAAACAATTTGAGAGTGTATATAAGCTCAAATTCCAGTATTTCTAAGAAAATTAATCAATGAATATATGTTATAATTGTTGTATAATAGATAGGGTATACTCATTGATAGAAGTAGCTAAAGAGTATATTTTAGTAGCTAAATCATAGATTTAGATATTACTTTAAGTTAAAGGTATTCAAGTTAGAATTTGGATATCAGCTTAAATAAAATAAAAGGATTTCGTTTATTGAAGAAATACTATGGATGATATTTAGGAAGGATGTGTTTTAGTGAAATTTTTAGTGGTTACAGGAATGTCGGGAGCAGGAAAAACACAGGCCATTAGAAGTCTTGAGGACTTAGGGTTTTATTGTGTTGACAACTTACCACCAACACTCATAGCAAAATTTGCAGAGGTTTGCTATAAGACCGGGGGACAGATAGATAAGATAGCCATTGTTGCGGATATTAGAGGCAGGTCTTTTTTTGACGACCTATTAGGAACTTTGAACACTTTAAACAAAGAAGGTTATATGTATGAGGTGTTATATCTTGAAGCTACAGATGAAACCTTAGTTAAGAGATATAAAGAAACAAGAAGAAAGCATCCGTTAGCACCAGATGGAAGGATCATAAATGGAATCAACGTTGAAAGGAAAAAGCTAAAAGCCATAAGAGAAAAGGCAGACAGGATAATTAATACTTCTAAGCTGACCAATAAGGAATTAAATGAAGAAATTATTAAGGCTTATGGGGATGAGCATCAAATAGATAGTCCTCTTTTAATAAATGTAATTTCTTTTGGATTTAAGTATGGAATACCTCTTGATGCTGACTTAGTTATGGATGTGAGATTTATACCAAATCCTTATTATATTGCAGAACTAAAGCCATATTCAGGAAAGGATAAACCAGTTAAGGATTATGTTCTTTCTAAAAGTGAGACTTCAGAGTTCCTGGATAAGTTTACTGATATGTTGAAGTTCTTAATACCAAACTATAAAAATGAAGGAAAGAGACAACTGATTGTGGCTATAGGGTGTACAGGGGGAAGACATAGGTCTGTTGCTATTGCAAATAGAACTTATGAAGTGCTAAATCATTTAGGATATCATGTGACAGTAGACCATAGAGATATAAATGAAGATGTCAATCGAGGTGCAGGAAAACGATGAAGTTAAGTGAATGGGCTACTCCTGGCATAGGAGTTAAGCGTTGGCTTTTCCAAATGCTCATAGGAATATTTTTTGTTTCCTATGCTATGATTGGATTCATAGGTGGAACAGAAGTTGGAGTTAAAGCTAAAGCATTTCTATTTTTTGTTTTGATGGTAGGTATTTTGATAACTATTTTAGGATTAAATCAATATACTAAAAAAGTTATGACTATTATGCGATTAGAAGAGCTGGACTTTTCTAAGATAGATAAGAACCATGAGGACAAAATTCAAAGGAAAAACCTTTTAATTAAAGGTCCTAAAATAGTAGTTATAGGTGGAGGAACTGGACTTTCTAATATGCTGAGGGGGTTAAAGAAGTATACTTTTAATATCACTGCTATTGTTACCGTTGCTGATGATGGTGGTGGATCAGGTATGTTAAGACAGGACTTAGGAATGCTGCCACCAGGAGATATACGTAACTGTATAATATCTTTAGCTGATACTGAACCACTTATGGAGAAGTTATTCAGATATAGGTTTAAGGATGGAGCTTTAGAAAATCAGAGCTTTGGAAATCTTTTTCTTGCAGCTATGAATGGAGTTTCAGACAACTTTTTAGAAGCTGTAAAAAAGACTAGTGAGGTTCTTGCGGTAACAGGGCAGGTGCTTCCAGTTACCTTAGAGAATGTTGAGCTCTATGCAAGGCTTGAAAATGGTAGTATCGTAAGGGGAGAATCATCTATTCCAATGGAAAGCTTGAATCAGAACTCCCCAATAGAGAGGGTTTTTCTTGAACCAGAAGGTGCAAAGGGAATCCAAGAGGCTATTGATGCCATCTTAGATGCCGATGCTGTAGTTTTAGGGCCAGGAAGCGTTTATACTAGTATAATTCCTAATCTTATGGTTAAGGATGTAAAGGAAGCTTTGTTAAAGACAGAGGCATTAAAGATATATGTTTCTAATGTTATGACTCAACCAGGAGAAAGTGATAACTATAGCGTTGAGGATCATATCAGGGCAATAATGCGTCATTGTGAAGGTATTAATTTGGATTATACCATTGTTAATAAAGGAGATACCAATGAAGAAGAGCATATTAAAGAAAGGTATCTTCAAAAGGGCTCTAATTTAGTTAAGCGTGATGGGAAACCAGATAGCAGTGTAAAAACTAAGTATATAGAGTGCGACATGATAAAGATAAAAAGGGAGCTTATCAGACATGATGAAGATAAGCTAGCTAAAATTTTAATGAAAACAATAGTAACTAGATGTATGAGACAGGGCAATAGAAGAATTGAAGAATATATGCAATTAGCCCATGAAATGAAAAAGGAAAAGAAGGATAAGGAGTAGAGAAATGTCATTTTCACTAAAGGTTAAGAATGAAGTATGCAGAACTAGTGAAATATCAAAAGATGAAGTGGCAGCACAGTTATCTGCAATTATGAAGGCCAGTGGAACTTTGGGCTTTGGATTTAATAGAGCTGTTACCTTTAAGGTTGTAACTGAAAACCCATCCATTGCAAGGTGGGTATTTAGAGTGCTGAAAGAGTATTTTGAGATTCACAGCAAGCTGCTTGTTAAGAAGAGCAATTCACTTAAAAAGAATAATATTTATATGGTTTTAATACCAGAAGATGCCGATGTAAGGGGATTACTTCAGCATTTAGGAATCATTGAAGAGGATGATTATTTTAATATTAATTATGGACTTCCATTGGATATGTTAAAGGATGAAAATTGTAAAAGAGCTTATATCAGAGGTGCCTTTTTAGGTGGAGGAAGCATAAGTAATCCAGAAAAAACTTACCATTTAGAGTTTGTAACTCATGATGAGGAATATGCAAATGCCTTAAGTAAATTAATAAATAGCTATAAATTAAACTCAAAGGTTATACAAAGGAAAAATAGTTTCGTAATATATGTAAAGGAAGGCGAGCAGATAGTTGACCTTCTAAATATAATAGGAGCTCACAATGCACTTCTTGAGCTTGAAAATATAAGAATTATGAAAGAAATGAGAAACAACGTAAATAGAATTGTTAACTGCGAAACTGCTAATTTAAGTAAGACAGTAAATGCAGCAGTTAGACAAGTTGAGAGTATAAATCTGATTCAAAGCGAGATTGGGCTTGATAGATTACCAAAGAACTTAAAGGAGGTGGCAAGACTGAGATTAGAGTATCCAGATGAATCGCTAAAAGAGCTTGGAGCTATGCTTAATCCACCAGTTGGCAAATCAGGTATAAATCACAGATTGAGAAGAATTGAAAAAATCGCTGATGAATTAAGAAAGGAAGGGCGATAATTATGTCTAAACATGAAGAGATAATTAAACATATCCTATCCTTAGAAATTGGAACAAAAATTTCCGTTAGAGGTATTGGAAACAGGTTGGGTGTTAGTGAAGGAACTGCATATAGAGCCATAAAGGAATGTGAGGCCATAGGAATTGTAAATACAGTCCCAAGGGTTGGAACAATCAGGGTTGAGAAGCTAGAGAAGAAAAATATTGATAGAATTTCTTTTAAGGAGATAGTAAATATAGTAGACGGTACTCTTCTTGGAGGAAAGGAAGGCGAAGAAAATTTTCTTGAAAAATTTGTTATAGGAGCCATGGAGCTTGAAGCTATGATTAAGTATATAAGTCCAGGAGCTCTTCTAATTGTAGGTAACAGGGAAGCAGCTCAAAAAATGGCTCTGGAAAATGAATGTGCAGTATTAATCACTGGGGGTTCGGACTGTAGTGAAGAGATAAAGGAATTAGCAGATAAAAATAAACTTCCACTTATATCCTGCGCCTACGACACCTTTACAGTTGCCAGTATGATAAATAAAGCTATCTATGAAAATAATATAAAGAAAGACATTGTTCTCGTAGAAGATGTTATGGCAAAAAAGCCATGGTATGTGAAAGTCATGGACAAGGTTAAAACTGTTAGACAGCTGGTAGAAGAGACTGGACATGAGAGATATCCTGTAATTGATGATGAAGGAAAAGTTGTTGGGGTGGTCAGTTTAACTCATATTAGACATAATGATGATGGTGATTTAGTTGGTACTATCATGGTTAAAGAACCTATAGTTTTAACTCCTAAAAGTACGGTAGCCTATGCTGCTCATGTTATGGCTTGGGAAGGAATTAAAATTTGTCCAGTAGTTCATAAAAAGAAGCTTGTTGGCGTAATTACCAGAGAGGATGTAATTAAAGCACTTCAGATTGTAGTAAGACAGCCTCACATGGGTGAAACCATGGATGATTTAATTTTAAAGAACTTTGAATTTGAATCTAATAAAAATGGAGTTCATTTTTGGGGAGAGATTGTTCCAGAAATGTTGGATTCCATAGGAACAGCTTCGTGGAATGCACTTAATATGCTTTTATCAACTATGGGAACTATGGCATTAAGACAGGATGGAACTACTAATGTAGCAATAGATAACTTTACTTCATATTTCACTAAGCCTGTTCAAATTGAGAGGCTTATTGATGTGTATGCAGAGGTTATAGATAGAAGCAGATATAATTCTAAGGTTGAAGTTACTATGTACAATCAAAATAAAGAACTGATGGCAAAGGCATTGCTTTCAGCAAAGGTTTTAAGAAAAAGATAGGAGGCTGTTATGTTTACTCATGTTGTACTGTTTAAATTAAGTGAACCAACAAAGGAAAATGTTAAACATGTAAGTGATATTCTTAAGGGGATGAAGGAAAATATACCTCAGATTAAAGAAGTAGAAGTTGGAATTGATGAATTGAAAAGTGAAAGATCCTTTGATATTTGTTTGATTACTAGGTTTGATTCTCTTGAAGAGATGAAAGCTTATCAAGTTCATCCTTATCATGTAAATGAAGTATTAGCTAAGATAAAGCCTTTTATTGAGGTTAGCAAGGTGGCTGATTATAGCATTTAGTTTTGAAGTGATTCATTCAAAAAGGTGGTTTGTAGAATGAAAAATAAGGTTAGAAATATTACTAGTATAGCTTTGATAGTTATTGGACTTGTATTACTCTTTATGGCATTTAAAGGCAAGGTTGAAACAAAAGTGATGCAGGATAAACTTTTAGAAAAGTTTAATACAATATATGAAAGTGACCAAGGAATAAATGGCAATGAACAGGAAGAAGAGCAGACGGAAGAGAAAGATAATACTTATGATTATATTAATATGGTTGACCCTATAGCAATACTAGAAATACCAAAAATAAATTTAAAGGTTGTTGTAGCAGAAGGTACTGAAGATAATATAATCAGATATGCAGTAGGGCATTTTGAAGAAACTGCTATGCCAGGAGATGCTGGAAACTTTGCTTTAGCAGGACATAGAAATTTTGATACAGGGGAGTTCTTCCTAAAAATTGATAAACTTGCAGAAGGCGACGAAATAAAGGTAACTACCTTAGATGGCACTGTCTATACTTATAATGTAACTAATAGTTTTGTAGTTCAGCCACAGGATACGTACATTTTAGAGGAAAGCGATAAGCCTATAGTAACTCTTGTTACATGTACCTATGATGGTTCAGAAAGATTAATTGTTCAAGGCGCATTAACAGGAAAAAAAGAAAAAGCTGAATAAAAAGGAAAAAGTAAATAAGAAACAGAAGAGCAATTTATTGCTGGGAGGTGAGAATATGAAGGATTTTGTACATCTGCATGTTCATACAGAATATAGCCTTTTGGATGGGTCAGGAAAGATATCAAAGCTTATTGAGAGAACTAAAGAGCTTGGAATGAAGGCCATAGCAATAACCGACCACGGAACTATGTATGGAGCTGTTGAGTTTTATAAACAGGCAGTTGAAGCAGGCATTAAGCCAATCATAGGCTGTGAGGTTTATGTAGCTGGAAAGTCCATGTATATTAAAGAACCCCAAAAGGATAATGACACATATCATTTAGTTTTATTAGTAAAGGATGAAGTGGGTTATGGAAATCTGATGAAGATAGTTTCCGCTGCATCCATAGATGGATTTTACTATAAACCTAGGGTAGATTACGAATATATAAAAGAGCATTGCGAAGGTTTAATTGCATGTAGTGCTTGTCTTGGTGGAGAGGTTCAAAAGAATCTTTTAAGAGGAGATAGAGAAAAAGCAGTTGAAGTTGCAATGAAATATAAGGCAATTTTCGGTGAAGATTTTTATTTAGAGCTTCAATATCACGGAGTTAATCAACAGCTTCAAGTAAATGAAATGCTTTTAGAATTATCAAAGGAATGTGATATACCTCTTATATGCACAAACGATCTTCATTATATAAAAGAGGGAGATAGCAAGTCTCATGATATTCTCCTTTGTATTCAAACAGCTAAAACTGTGGAAGATAAAACTAGAATGAGATATCCATCAGATCAATTTTATCTTAAATCTGCAGATGAAATGTATGAAGTATTTTCATATGTGCCTGAAGCTTTAGAGAATACAGTTAAAATAGCAGAAAAATGTAATTTTGATTATAGGTTCCATGAATCTAAGCTTCCAAAGTTTCCTCTTCCAGAAGAGACAGATCCCTTTGAGTACTTAAAAGAAACCTGTTATAAGGGATTATTTGAAAGATATAAGGTTTTTGAAGGTTTCACGGATTTTGATGAAGCTAAGGTGAGAAAGTTATGCGAAGAGAATGAGGAAGCAAGCCATCTATGTGAAAGGCTTGATTATGAGCTTGGAATCATTAAACAGATGGGGTATGTTGACTACTTCTTAATTGTTTGGGATTTCATAAGATATGCCAATGAAAATGGCATTCCAACGGGTCCTGGAAGGGGTTCAGCAGCAGGAGCCATTGTTGCATACACACTTGGAATTACGAAGATTGATCCAATAAAGTATAGCTTAATATTTGAACGATTTTTGAATCCTGAACGTGTGAGCATGCCCGATATTGATTCGGACTTCTGTTATGAAGGACGTCAGAGGGTTATAGATTACGTTGTTGAGAAATATGGAAAAGAAAATGTTGCTCAGATTATTACCTTTGGAACAATGGCTCCTAGAGCATGCATCAGGGACGTAGGAAGGGCAATGAATTATTCTTATTCCGAGGTTGATAAAATATCTAAGATGATTCCAGCGGTGCTGAATATCACCATAGATAAAGCCTTAGAAATGAATCCAGAGCTTAAAGCAGTTTATGATGAGGATGACAGAATAAGAGAGCTTATTGACGTTGCGAGGGACTTAGAAGGTCTGCCACGACACTCTTCAACTCACGCAGCGGGAGTTGTTATAGCATCCCATCCACTGGTGGAATATGTTCCACTACAGAAAAATGATGAAATGATAGTAACTCAATTTACCATGGGAACCCTTGAGGAGCTTGGACTTTTAAAGATGGACTTCTTAGGCTTAAGAACCCTTACGGTAATGGATGAGTGTATAAAAAATGTGTGGGAAAACCGAGGAATTAAGGTTGATATCGATCAGATTGATTTTGATGACCAAAAGGTTTACAACATGATTGGTGAAGGAAAAACAGTTGGAGTATTCCAGTTGGAATCAGCAGGAATGACAAACTTCATGAAGGACCTGAAGCCAGACTGTTTAGAGGATATCATCGCCGGAATCAGTCTATACAGACCAGGTCCAATGGCGGAGATACCTAAGTATATCGAAGGTAAGAGAAATCCTGAAAAAGTTCAGTACGTAACGCCACAGCTTGAAGCTATATTAGATGTGACGTATGGGGTAATGGTATATCAAGAACAGGTAATGCAAATTGTTAGAGATTTGGCAGGATACTCGCTAGGGCGAAGTGATTTGGTACGACGTGCCATGTCTAAGAAGAAGCATAAGGTAATGGAAGAGGAAAGAAAGAACTTTATCCATGGTATTGTGGACGAAGAAGGAAAGGTTCTTGTTCCAGGATGTATTAGAAATGGGATAACAGAAGCAGCAGCCAACAAGATCTTTGATCAGATGATGGACTTCGCTTCGTATGCTTTTAACAAGAGCCATGCTGCAGCCTATGCTGTTGTAGGATATCAAACAGCATACTTAATATATTACTACCCAGCGGAATTCATTGCAGCCATGTTAAATAGTATCATGGGTAACAATGAGAAGGTTGCATATTATAGCAGATTCGCTGAAGATATTGGAATAAAGGTTCTGCCTCCAGACATTAATGAAAGCTATACAAAGTTCACGGTTAAAGGTAATACCATAAGATTTGGACTTTCAGCTATCAAGAATGTTGGGGTAAACGTAATTGAATCCATCGTTGAAAGAAGAAATGAAAAAGGTAGCTTTAAGAGCTTTGTAGATTTCTGCACTAAGATTGATACTTCTCAAGTAAATAAAAGAGCAGTAGAAAGTCTTATAAAGGTTGGGGCTTTTGATGAATTAGGCGTTTATAGATCTAAGCTTATTGCAATTTATGAAAAGCTTCTTGATGGTATAAACAACGAAAGAAAGAGAAATGTTCCAGGTCAGATAAGCTTATTTGGTGGTGGCGATGAGGAGGAAACTCAAGAGGAGACCTTCCAAATTGTTTATCCAGAGATACAGGAATTTAATAAAAAGTATCTTTTAGGTATGGAAAAAGAAATGTCAGGTATATATCTATCAGGTCATCCACTTGATGACTATGAGAAAACCCTGAAGAATAGTACTACTCATAAGATTTCTGATCTAGTTGTTGCAGATACATTGGAGGAAAACACTGGAGATGAGCTGGTAGAAACTAATGTTTCAAAGGTTAAAGATAGACAAAAGGTTATATTAGGTGGTCTTTTAACTAGTGTTTCTAAAAAGATAACAAGAAATAATCAGGCCATGGCATTTGCAACCCTTGAAGATTTATGGGGAACAATTGAAGTTGTAATTTTCCCTAAAACCTATACTGCTTATAGAGAGTTTATAGAAGAGGACGAAATTGTAACCATAGAAGGCAGAGTTGCCATTGAGGATGAAGCACAGCCAAAAATTCTATGTGAAAAGATATCACCACTTGTTAATGCAAGACAGGATAAAATCTATATAAGAGTGCCTGATGATCCTAGAAGGATAACAGCTATGAAGGAGATATATGAAAATTTCAAAGGTAACTTTGGAAACACTCCAGTATATTTCTTTGTTGCTGGAACTAAGAAAAAATATCTTACCAATAAAAGTGGATGGCTTAACAATGATTTTGAAACAACATCAACGCTTAGAAAGCTTTTCGGAGATGAGAATGTGAAGGTTGTTGAAGAGTAATTAGTTAAATAAAGGTGAAAAGTAAAGAACTAGACCTTTCCCGTAGATTATACAGGGAATGTCTAGTTCTTTTTCTATAGTGTATTGGAATATTTCTTATAAACCTTTAAGCGGTAAAGTTACAATTTCATTGTATATTTCAACATATTCTGAATAAGTGTTAGATTCATCATCTATGTACACCTTCTTAGGCCCCCAGAGAACATATGTAGTTTGGTCAGTAAATTTATAAGTTATTTTATTATATTCGCTAAGAGGTGGTGAGTTTTTTTCATCTCTTATAGTGAAAAGAAGGTTAGTGTTAGAGTTTTGCTCTCCATTTTGTAAATAGTAAACATTTATATAATCGGCATTCTCTTCTATACCAAACTTACCAGACCAGCTTTCAGGGAATACTATGGAGTATTTCAAGGTTTCATTTTCATATAAAAATGAGTTATCAATTAACTTCTCCATTTGATCCTCCATAATTAGGTCATAAGTTGGAAAGTTATGTTCATAATCATATCTGCCAATGAAATGAGAAGCAGCTAGGGCTAAATAGGATATAACAATGAGTAGGATACATTGCTTTATTAGTTCATGCTTATTCTTTTTACTGATGTTCTCTACCGTTAGCTTTGGATTGGCAACTTTAAATATTTCAATAAATTCCTTTAAGGAAATAGGTAAAGCTGCATTGGGTATAAATAAGAAAATTTGCTCATTTCTAGAGGAAAGAATTAATCCTTGTTTTAATAGTCTTATTGTTGCAATGTTCTTTAGTGCTATTTTAATAGTACTAAACTGGTTTTCTCTTATTAAATAACCATCCTCAATAGTAAAGGTGAAGTTGCCTTCAAGGTCGCTATAAAGTTTATTATTCTTAATGCTTCTACACAATTTTGTATAAACAATTCTTATAATAAAAATCATCAACAATATAACTATAATAAATATAGCTAATTCTATGCTGTTTGTGAGTATAGAATTAAAGTACTTACTAAAGATAGAGATGATAACATAGCTCGTTATGAGTATTATTGCTGGAACTATTGCTTTAAGGTATATTTTAACAGCTGGAGTGTCCTTGAATAAATGATTTAGGTATTCTCTAAAGCTTGAACTATGGTTAGAAGGCGTAAATTCAAATTTCATCTTTAGTCAACCCTCCTAACCTTTGTGTATTTTTCAATTTCTTTCAGGATATCTTCTCTGGAAGCTTCAAAGAATCTAAAGTAAAACCCATTACTTGATACCCCGTTTATTTTATAATATAAGGCTAACTCATCTTTACTAGCTCGAACTCCTCTAACACCATCCCATTGGATATGTCTAATGATACCTTCAGAATTTATATGAATCCCGTATTCATCAAAGGAAAGCGTAAGTGCTGAATCTCTTAAATCATCTAAGGATTTTTTTATTTCTAGGGTGGAGGCAAATATAAAAATAGCACCTTCTAATATGAGGGTAATAAGTATTAAGGTTATATAAAGGGATCCATTTAATTCAGTAAATTTATTAAGTGATATTATGATATAGGAAAAAAGAAAAATAATGATATCAGCTATAGCAAGCATAAGAGCATTATAAGTTAGAAAATATTTTCTAAGATATTTTGCATGGTGATTACAAATCCAAGGGGTTTTAACAAATTTATAATTGAACATGGGAAAGCTCCTTTCAAAATATTTGATATATTGTATATTATAACATATATTTACAATGAGGCATGGATTACATTATAAACTTGCAAAAAGCGACTGATAAAATACTAGGTTGAGAAGAATTATTCTTTAGGTCTAAATTTTATTAAGTGCAACCTCAAGTTGCGCATTTGCAAATGTAAGTTGGTGTTTATTATGGTAAAAAAATATTAGAATTTAAACATAATAAAAATGAAAAGAGGTTAAAATATGAGTTTTTCAGAAAATCTAAGGTTAATGAGAAAAGAAAGAAATATATCACAGGAAGAATTGGCAGAAATAATGGGCGTAAGTCGTCAAGCAGTTTCTAAATGGGAACAAGGTACTGGTTATCCTGAGATGGAGAAGTTGCTTATACTTTCAAAGGAGCTTAATGTGTCTTTAGACTATTTAATGTTAGGGGAGGCAAAGCATACTGAAAAGGATACATCCTCATCTAACAATATAATTGTACCAACAGGAAAAATCACTATTAAGTCCTATGATGGAAAAACAATCGTAAATTGCTATAAGGTTTTAGCTTCTAGTGTAATGTATAAACCACAAGATGACGAACCTAAATATTGGTTGATTGGTGTTAATAGTGGAGCGTTTTGGGGAGAAAAATCAATTGTACTTGGTTGGTATGCTGATGAGGAAGATATTAAAAGAGAGATGGATGAAATTGCAAAAGCCATTAGTAGTGGTGCACCTGCATATGAGTTAAAATATGCAGTTAGAGTTAAAAACAAAATGTTAAGAGTAAAAATTAATGAAGAATAATATTAAACAGGCTTGAAATACAGCCTGTTATTTTTTCGCTGAGGTGAACCATACCAGAGATAAATTTATTTTATATTTTCTATAGATGAATTTATTTTTGTCAGCAATTTTTCTAAAAGGTTAAGTTCTTCTTCACTAAGCTCCTCTTTAAAGTTATCACTAACCATTGGGAATAAATCTAAGATGATTTTTAAAGATACTTTTTCTAATTGCTCCATTAATAGAATTAATAAATCTTGGCCTTTTTGAGTTAGGTTTATTAAGCGAACTCTATTATCATTTTTTGAGGGAGTTATATAAACTAATTCCTTTGATTCAAGATTTTTTATTACATAATTCGTTGTACTATGGGCGAAGTCAAAGGACGTTGTGATGTCACCCATGGAGCTTTCACCATATTTATATATGTAGTATAAAACACCCTTTTCTTCTTTTTTTAGAGAAATAGATTGGTAATTAATATTGAAAGATTTTCCAAACCAATCTTTATATTTTTTATTATCATCAAAATGCAGATCTATTAATTTATTTATAAGCATAAGTATTCCTCCGTAAGAGATATTTCAATATTATATAAAAATTATATCATAAATTATATCATAAATTCGAAATAAGATTCAGAAATATATTTCAAAAATTGAAATAATGTGATACACTAAATATAATATTTCAGTTTTTGAAATAAAAATTTGGTAGGAGAGGGTTTTATGAATATTTTTACGCCAATAAAAATTGGGAATGTGGAGCTAAAAAATAGAATTATGTTTCCACCATTAACTACTTCATTTGAGGAGAGAGGTGGAGTTATTACTCAAAAGTCTATAGAGTTTTATAGAGGTATTGCAAAGGGAGGAGCTGGGTTAATTGTAATTGGGGATGTTTCAGCAGTTTCAGCTTTTTCAAAAACACCAACACTTCATCATGATGGATTAATTGAAGGACATAAGAGTTTAACAGATGCGGTGCATAAAGAGGGAAGTAAGATAGCTGCTCAGATATTTTATCCAGAGGTAGATCCAGATATAATAGTTAATGAGATGAAAGCTAAGGGGATGCCTACAGCTATGAAGCTATATAATAGATTATTTAATGAATTTGTTAATGAAGTAGATAAAGAAGGAATAGAAAAGATACAAAATTTAATTGTAGATGTAGCAGTAAGAGCAAAAAAAGCAGGTTATGATATTTTGCAATTACATGGAGATAGATTGATTGGAATGTTTTGTTCTCCAATCTTAAATAAAAGAACTGACGAATATGGTGGATCCTTTGAAAATAGAGCAAGATTTGTTTTAGAGGTAATGGATAAGCTTAGAGCATCATTACCAGATATGCCGATAGAGTATAAAATGTCTATTATCAGAATGAATCCAAGAAAAGGTTTTGGAGGCCCAACTTTAGAAGAAGCAAAAGTATTAGTGAAGTGGCTTGAAGAAAAAGGAGTTAACTCTTTCCATGTAGCTCTTGCTAACCATGGTGAACTAATCAACACTATACCTGGTATGGGCATGGAGCCTTATGGATGCTTCTTAGATTTATCAGAGGCAATAAAATCTGTTGCCACAGTTCCAGTAAGCTGTGTTGGAAGAATATTAAGACCTTCAATGGTTAAGGAAATATTAGAAGAAGGTAAAGCTGATATTGTTGCCTTAGGCAGACAATTAGTAGCAGACCCTGATTGGCCGGTAAAGGTTCAAGAGGGAAGAGAAGATGAAATAAGATACTGTATTATGTGTAATAAGGGATGTACAGATAAGCTTCTTGCTCATGGAAGTATTGAATGCTCAATAAATCCAAATAATGGTTTAGAAAAGGAAGTTATAATAACTGAGGCAGAAAGTAAAAAGAAAATAGTAGTTGTAGGTGCCGGTGTGGCTGGAATTGAAGCAGCTTGTACAGCAGCTGAAAGAGGACATACTGTAATATTGCTTGAAAAAGAAGAGAAGCTATTTGGACAACTAAATATTGCTATGGCTCCTCCAAATAAGTCTGAAATGGAAAGATTAATGGAGTACTATTTGAAAAAGCTAAAGCGTCTTAATATTGAAGTTAGAACAGGAACAGCAGCAACTGTTGAGATTATAAAAGAATTAAATTGCGATGAAGTAATAATAGCAACAGGAGCAACTGAGTTTATGCCTAAATTTAATGGTATGGATAATATGAAGGTTGTATCAGCTTGGGAAATTCTAAGTGGAAAAGAAGAGCTAAAAGGTAAAATTGCAGTAATAGGAGCTGGATTCGTTGGTATTGAAACTGCTGAATATATTGGAGAAAAGAATAAGGAAGCCTTTGTGGTTGAATTAAGTGATAAGATATTAAATGGGGAAAATGTATCTAATATTAATGTTATGATGAAAAATCTTCAAGATCATAACATAGAGATTTTCAAATCTCATAAGCTTTTATCAATAGAAAAAGATCATATTAAGGTTCAGTATGGAGAAGAGATAAAAGAAATGCCATGTGACATGGTGGTGGTTGCAATTGGAGCTAAGCCAGATAAGGCATTATCAAAGGAACTTACTAAAGCTGACATTAACCATTATTTAATTGGAGATTGTAAAATGGACAATGTAAGATTAATTGGAGATGCTGTAAGAGATGGCTTTAATTTAGCTGTAACAATATAGAATAAAAAATTAAAATTCTGAATAAAATTATTGAAAATTAAAAAAATAAGTAGTAAAATGATATCATAAAACTATGAAGAGAATAGTAGTCAATCTAAATTTTTTTACAGAGAGCTTTCGGTTGGTGAGATGAAGCAAAAAGTATTTTGATGAATAAAGCCTCGGAGTTGTGCATTGAACCGTTAAGGGGATGATGCAACGGGCGCTCCCGTTATAGAGATAGAGTATAATCTTTTAATAAGCCTGGTGACTTTAGGTAAAGTTACATACAGGAGTTTCTTTTTAAAGAAGCCTATGATAAAAGCCGTACTTGAAAAGGTCAATATGGTGACATATTGATAAAATGGGGTGGTACCACGGAAGTTGAACTTAGTAACTCTCGTCCCCAAGACTTAGTCTTGGGAGGTGAGAGTTTTTTTGTTGCAATTAATACTTTATTTAGATTTATGAAGGTAGATGTTAATTGAAAATATGGAGAGTAAAGAAAGTTAAAAACTAAGTTAACAACTTAAAATGAAAGGTGGTACTATTATGTACAACAATTATGTGAAATTAGAAAATCTACAAGAGATAATGCAGGATGCAAATGAATTTAATGTGGAGAGAATTAAAAAATTAAATGGAATTTTAGATAGAGGAATTAATGCATATCCTTATACATTTAATCCAAATTCTACTTCAACTTATATACTAAATAATTTTGAAAATATAAATCCAGAGGAGAGCTTTACAATTGCAGGAAGAATAATGCTACTTAGAAGAATGGGGAAGGTTACCTTCCTAAATTTGAGTGATCAAGACGGCAATATTCAAGTTTATATCAGTAAAAATGATATAGGCGAAGAAGCTTATGAGGTTATAAAGCTTTTAGATACAGGAGATATAATTGGTGTTGAAGGAACTGTGTTTAGAACAAAAACTAATGAAACAACAGTTAAGGCTTCAAGCATTACAATACTCTCAAAATCCATCAGACCGCTGCCAGAAAAGTATCATGGAATTCAGGATGCGGATTTAAGATTAAGACATAGATCCCTAGATATGATAATGAATCAAGAGGTAAGAGAAAGATTTATGAATAGATCAAGAGCCATGTTTGCAATACGAGAGTTCATGACTTCAAGAGGTTTTATGGAGATGGATACACCAATTTTAGATACTAAATATGGTGGAGGGGAAGCAAAGCCATTTATAACAAAGGTAAATGCCATGGATTGCGAAGTGTTCATGAATGTATCTCCAGAGTTATATTTAAAAAGACTTATTGTTGGTGGTATCGACAGAGTATTCAGCATGGGACGTTCCTTTAGAAATGAAGGGATAGATAGAACTCACTATCCAGAGTTTACTTTATTTGAATGCTACATGGCTTATGCTGATTACAATGATATGATGAGACTTATGGAAGAGCTTTATGAAGATGTATTCCTAAAAGTAAAAGGTACAACCAAAGCGGTGTATGATGGAATGGAAATAGATTTTAAAGCACCTTGGAAAAGAGAAACCATGTGTAATTTAGTCCTTAAGGATACAGGAATTGATGTGGAAAGATTAACTAGAGATGAAATTATAACTTTAGTTGAGGAAAAGAGTTTATTAAGGGAAGAAATAGCAGAAGGCTTTGATTTGCAAGAAGCAAATAAAGGAGATTTAATCTTAACTTTATTTGAGGCATATAGTGAGAGCAAATTAATAGAGCCAACCTTTGTAATAGACTTCCCACTAGATTCTTCACCATTATGTAAAGTTCATAGAGAAAATGAAGAATTAATTGAAAGATTTGAGCCTTATGCCTTTGGAGTTGAGCTTGGTAATGCTTATTCAGAATTAAATAACCCGTTAAGACAAAGAATTTTGCTACACGAGCAGGCAGATAAATTGAGAGCTGGATTTGAAACTGCAAGTCCAATGGATGAAGAGTTTGCAGTGGCAATAGACGTGGCGATGCCTCCAACAGGCGGACTTGGAATAGGAATTGATAGAATGATGATGTTCCTTACGAATTCTTCCTCAATAAGAGATGTAATAGCATTTCCACTTGTAAAAAGGTAATAAATTTTAATTTTAAAACATCTTCAAAATATTTTTTTGAAGATGTTTTTTTATGGTTATTTTGTGATAATTTAAAATTTTAAAACTAATCGGTGGTTTTATGGAGAATTTTGAGGTAAAATATAGGTAATGCTACCAAGGAAATTTCAACTTAAAATATTTTTTAATCAAGGCTTTAAATTAAAAATGGGTAGAATAAAATTATGGTGTAATTATAATAGTCAATGGGAATTATTGTTATTTGAATGTTAAATGTCAGTATATTCTGTTGCAAGTAACAATTCAAAATATTAAAATATATATGTGCTATACTATTTGTTTCTGCGTTTATTGAGGGACAAGTAGAGGAAGCATAAAATTCTAGAGATGATATACTATAAAATCCTAGGGGGTAATAATATGAAGAGAATTGCAGTACTAACAAGTGGTGGAGATTCACCAGCGATGAATGCAGCTATAAGAGCGGTTGTAAGAACAGGGATAGAAAAAGGGCTTAAGGTATATGGTGTTCACAGAGGATATAATGGTCTTATCAGTGGAGAAATCTTTGAAATGGATAAACATTCGGTTTCAGATATAATTCAAAGAGGTGGAACTATATTAAGAACTGCAAGAAGCGAAGAATTCAAGACTCCTGAGGGCAGACAAAAAGCTCTCAATGTTATAAAGGTTCTAAAAATAGATGGAATAATAGTAATAGGCGGAGATGGTTCATTCCATGGAGCAGATTTATTAAGTGACTTAGGAGTGCCAACTATAGGAATTCCAGGAACAATAGATAATGATTTAGCATATACTGATTATACTGTTGGATTTGATACAGCTTTAAATACAGCTATTGATGCTATTAACAAAATAAGAGACACATCAAGTTCTCATGAAAGAGTAAGTGTTATTGAAGTAATGGGAAGAAACTGTGGTGACTTAGCTATATATTCAGGAATAGCAGGTGGAGCAGAATATGTTGTTGTCCCAGAAAAACCATTTACAGTAGAAGATATCTGTGAAAATATTTTCAATGGAAAAAGAAGTGGCAAGCTTCATAACATAATTATCTTAGCAGAAGGTGTAGGTGGAGCTCAAAAGTTAGCTAAAAAAATTGAAGAAATTACTTCAATAGAAACTAGAGCTACTGTACTAGGCTACATTCAAAGGGGTGGAAGTCCAAGTGCTTCTGACAGAATTTTGGCTTCAAGAATGGGAAACAAAGCTGTTGAAGTATTATTAGAAGGAAAAAGTGCAAGAGTTATAGGAATTAAAAATAATAAAATAATAGATATGGATATTAAGGAAGCTTTAGCAATACCAAAGGTATTTGATGAAGAGTTATTTGATTTATCAATTAGCCTTTCAAATTAATAGAGATAATTAAAATTATATAAACACTCCACCTGATATCAGTTAGGTGGGGTGTTTAATGAGTAAGTCGGGCAATTGAATCAAAAGATGCACTTTGTGAAAGTTCACTGACCAAATCAAAGATTGGGAGTGTCATTTTTGAATGTCGGCTTAATTAGTACGAATCGAAGGAGAGAACAAGATGAAAAAAACTAAAATAGTATGTACCATGGGTCCAACTACGAATGATAAGGAAATCATTAAAAGTTTAATTGAAAGTGGCATGAATGCTGCAAGATTGAACTTTTCCCATGGAAGCCATGATGAACACTTAGGAAGAATCAACATGGTTAAAGAAGCAAGAAAAGAATTAGGAAGGCATATTGCAATTCTTCTTGATACAAAGGGACCTGAAATAAGAACAGGTAATTTTGAAAATGGAACTGTTGAGCTTCAAGAGGGCGGTAAGTTTGACATTTATTGTGGAGAAGATATAGTTGGGGATGAAACTAGATGTTCTATCTCATACAAAGGTTTATATAAAGACGTAAAACCAGGAGATAGACTTTTAATTAATGATGGATTGGTAGCTTTAAAAATAGAGGCTATAGAGGGAACAATAATAAAAACTACTATTGAGAATACAGGGGTTATTGGAAATCATAAAGGGATGAATGTACCGGGGGTTAAGCTTAACCTTCCTGCTTTAACAGAAAAGGATATAGCAGATTTATTATTTGGTATTGAGTGTGAGGTTGACATAGTCGCTGCATCTTTTATTAGAAAGGGTTCAGACGTTAGTGACATAAGAAGTCTTCTTAGTAAAAATGGAGGAGAAGGTATTCAAATTTTCTCTAAAATAGAAAACCAAGAGGGTGTTGATAATATTGATGAAATCATAGAGTACTCTGATGGAATCATGGTTGCTAGAGGAGACCTTGGAGTTGAAATACCAACAGAAGAAGTTCCAATAGTTCAGAAAATGATAATTGAAAAATGTAATGAAGCTGGAAAGCCTGTTATTACAGCTACTCAAATGTTAGATTCTATGATTAGAAATCCAAGACCAACTAGAGCTGAAGCTTCAGATGTTGCTAATGCTATTTTTGATGGTACTGATGCAATAATGCTTAGTGGAGAAACTGCTAGTGGTAAATATCCAATAGAAGTTGTACAAACAATGGCACGCATAGCTGTTAAGGCTGAAGAATATTTAAGCTATAAAGAGATTTTTGAAAAGAGAAGAAAGAATTATAGCTCAAATGTTCCAGATGCAATAAGTATAGCAACTTGTAGTACTGCTATGGAATTAAATGTTCCTGCTATTATTACAGCAACTCAAAGCGGACAAACTGCTAGACAAATTTCTAAGTATAGACCAGAGTGTATGATATTAGCATGTACTCCATATGAAAAGGTTGCGAGAAGCTTAGCCTTAAACTGGGGTGTTTTACCTGTAATAATTCCAAAGGTGATTGATACTGATGACTTAATTGAAAAAACTTCAAAAATTGCATTAAAAGAAAATTACGTTGAAAATGGAGATTTAGTAGTTATTGTTGCAGGAATTCCAATAAATCATACTGGAAGCACAAATATGATGAAGGTTCATATTATTGAGGATACTAATATTTAAGTGGTTTATAAAATAATCCAGAAAACTTGAAAAAAATTAAAAATAAGTGTATAATTGATGGTCAAGTGGACAAAAATTGTAATGGCGACATTTTTGGCAACTGATACATTATTGGCACCCGTAAGGGTGTCCTTTTTTATGCATAAAAAGTTAAAAATTCCACATACTAATGAAAACTAACTCAAAGGAGTGTTTAAAATGAGTGGAAATTTGAACTGCAATGCCAAAAATTGCATGCATAACACATATGGGATGTGCACATCAAATAATATACACATTCAAGGTACAAATGCTCACTCAAAGGAATATACGAATTGTGGATCTTTTGAAGAAAAAGGGCTTAAGCATACTTTATCTAATGTACATAATTATAATATAGGTGGTGTGGTAGATAATAGATTTACCAATTATGCTTACAGCAACAGTTCATCAATTCAATGTGAAGCATCGAGATGCAGATATAATATTAATGGAAGTTGCACTTCTGGTGATGTTAATATAAATGGTCCTGGTGCAATAAGTAATAATAGAACGGATTGTGAATCTTTTATGCTTTAAGAGGCGATATAGAAGTGACGCTCAAAATCTTTAATTTGGCAGTGGAACTTCCGCAGAGAGCAACTGTGGTTTAGTTGCTGTAAAGTTAACTGAGTGTGCAAAGTTTTAATTTTGACACATGAGCTTGATATTTGAGCATCCTTTCAATGAAATAAGAAGTGTTTAATACTAAAAAGTAACTTTAGTTGTCAGCTAAAGTTACTTTTTACGTTATAGTGGTTAAATAAGTGGATTTCTGTTAAAATTATTAGTATTGAAAACTGATAGAGGGTGAATTAACAATGACTAAAGCACTAAATTTAGATATAAAAAAGAATGAAGATTATATAATTAACATAGACAATTACGGTCATGAAGGAGAAGGCGTAGGTAAAATAGATAATTTTACAGTGTTCGTTAAAGGCGCTATCAAAGGAGAGCAAGTAAAGGTTAAGCTTATAAAAGTTAATAAAAATTATGGAGTAGGGAAGCTTTTAGAGGTTATAAAGCCAGCAAACTGCAGAACAGAAGCAGTTTGCTCAATATATAAAAGATGTGGAGGCTGTAATCTTCAGCATTTAACCTATGAAGAGCAGTTGAATTTTAAAACTCAAAGAGTTCAAGATGTTATGAGCAGAATTGGAAAGCTTGAGGATGCAGAGGTTCTTAGAACTTTAGGTATGGAGAATCCTTATAACTACAGAAACAAGGTGCAGCTGCCAGTGGGAATGAATGGTGAGGATATAGTGGTAGGTTTTTATGCACCAAGATCTCACGATATCATAGACATGAAGACTTGTTTTATTCAAAGCAAACTTGGAGATAAAGTTGTTGAGCTTCTAAAAGATTGGATGAGAAAATATAAGATTAAGGCTTATGATGAAAAAACACACAGTGGAACAGTTCGTCATGTAATGATAAGAGAAGGTTTTAAGACTAAAGATGTTATGGTGGTAATTGTAACAAATGGAAACAAGCTTCCAAGTGTAAATGCTCTTGTTGATGAATTAAAAGCTGAAATTCCAAATTTAAAATCTGTAATTCAAAATATAAATAAAGATAAAACCAACGTAATATTAGGACTTGAATCCATAACTTTATGGGGACAGGATACTATTGCTGATTACATTGGAGAATTTAAATTTAATATATCACCATTATCCTTCTTCCAGGTTAACCCTGTACAGACAGAAGTATTATACAGCAAAGCTTTAGAATATGCAGAGCTAACAGGGGATGAAGTTGTATTTGATGCTTATTGCGGAACAGGAACAATTTCCTTATTCCTATCAAAAGCAGCTAAAAAGGTTTATGGAATAGAGATAATTCCTCAAGCTATTAATAATGCAAATGAAAATAAAAGGAATAATGGCGTTTCAAATGTAGAATTCATCGTTGGAAAATCAGAAGAGGAAATACCAAAGCTGATTAAATCAGGCATAAATCCAGATGTAATAATGCTTGACCCACCTAGAAAAGGCTGTGAGGAATCTCTTCTTCATGCTATAGCAGCGGTTGAGCCAAGAAGGATAGTATACGTATCATGTGATCCTGCAACCCTTGCAAGAGATTTAAGAATATTAGAGGACTTAGGATATAAAGCACAGGAAATTCAACCAGTTGATATGTTCCCACAAGGGCATCATGTTGAGTGTGTTGCCAAGATAGTAAGAGCGAATATTTAAATGTATTAAAGTTTGGAATAAGACTTACTCCATTAGAATTAATGGGTAGGTCTTATTCATTTTAATATATTCAATTAGTGTAGAGAAGGTGATGAAGTCTTAGTGCATCACCGTTTTGTCATTGAGGTATAATTGTTTTTTTATGTAATTTAGGTTATTATATAGTAGTCGGTGCTCGATTAATTTTATGACTTATATTGTTATTGGGGAGAAGGTAAAAGACTAATATTAATATTTGTTCAAGTGGGGAGTGATTATATGAATATATATAAAATTAGAAGGTTTACAATTTATATTAGTGGGCTTTTAATAGTGGCATTAGGGATAGCTTTATCAATAAGATCACAGTTAGGGGTATCGCCAGTTACGTCAATACCTTGTGTTTTAAATTTAACTACAGGAATAAGTGTTGGATCAATAACTTTTGGACTATATCTTTTGTTCATTATAGCTCAAATAATTATTTTGAAGAAAGAATTTAGAAAAAGAGATTGGCTACAAATTATATTTTCATCTGTATTTGGAATTTTTACAGATATATTTTTGTATTTAACTTTATTTATTAACTTTGACAGCATTATATTAAAATTACTCCTTTGTTTATCTAGCTGTATGGTAATTGCCTTTGGTGTATTTTTAGTTGTGACTACAGATGTAATAATGAATGCACCAGATGCACTTTGTAATGTCATTTCAAAAAAATACAATAAAAAATTCGGAAATGTGAAGATTAGGTTTGATTTAACTTTAGTTTCAATAGCAGTATTAATTTCCTTTCTTTATCTGGGAGGACTTGAACAAATCGGAATTGGAACTATAGCTGCTGCACTCCTAATTGGAAGGTTTGTGAATATGTTTATGGGTAAATATAAGGATAAGGTTGAATCTTTTTATACAGTTTAAGCAGTATTTTGAAAAATAAGTGCAGGCAAAGATAATTCCACTAATTAAGGTGAAAATTAATGTTGAGATATGAAAGGGTGTCGCACTTTGAGACATCCTTTTTTATATAGAATTTAGGAAAGAAGGGGTAGTTATGGAGAAATATATTTTAGAATGCTGTGTGGATTCTGTTGAATCTGCAATTGAAGCAGAAAAGGGTGGATCTAACAGGCTTGAGCTTTGTGCTAATTTAATTATAGGAGGAACTTCACCAAGCTTAGCTTTATTTAAAAAGGTTAAAGAGAAAACAAATATAAAGATAAATGTATTATTACGTCCACGTTTTGGAGATTTTTTGTATTCAGATTATGAGTTTGAGATTTTAAAGGAAGAGGTAAAGCAATTTAAAGAAGCAGGTGCAGATGGAGTGGTTATCGGATGTTTAAAGAGTGATGGAACCATTGATAGCTCTAAAATGGAGGAGCTTATTGCTTTAGCTGAAGGAATGCACATAACAATGCACAGAGCCTTTGATATGACAGAGAATCCTTATGAGGCATTAAGAGAAGCTAAAAGGTTAGGGGTAAATACTATACTTACTTCAGGACAGAGAAATACAGCCTTAGAGGGAAAAGAGCTAATTAAAGCTTTGATTGAAGAAGCTGGGGACGACCTAGAAATTCTAGTCGGAAGTGGTGTAAATGCTGAGGTTATAAAAGAATTTCTATATGAAAGTAAAGCTTGGGCATTTCACATGTCGGGAAAAGAAACTTTAATTAGTAAAATGGATTATAAAAATAGTAAGGTTTCCATGGGACTTCCAATGATGAGTGAATATGAAATCTGGAAGACTGATTATAAAAAGGTACAAGCTGCTAAAGCAGTTATTGATAAGGTAATAAATATGTAAATATTTTACTAGAAGTGTGAATTTTCTGAAAAGGTTTAATGGAAAAAAGGTTAATAAAATTACTTTCAATGCCTGTACACACATGATATAATCTTGAATTAAATAATGCTTCAATAATTGCGTACAGGAGAGATGTATATGGAAAAAGGTCTGGAAAAGAAATATGGACTTATCACGGCTGTTGCTATGGTAATCGGAATTGTTATAGGTAGTGGTGTATTTTTTAAGGCTGAAAAAGTTCTAACGGCTACTGGAGGAGATCTTCCTACCGGTATTTTAGCTTGGGTTATCGGTGGACTTATTATGATAGTTTGTGCTTATGTATTTTCAACTATGGCTACAAGGTATGAGAAGGTTAATGGTATCGTTGATTATGCTGAAATGGCATTGGGTTCAAAATATGGATATGTGATTGGTTGGTTTATGACTACAATTTATTATCCAAGCTTAACAGGTGTACTAGCTTGGGTTGCGGCAAGATATACTTGTGTATTAATTGGATGGGATATTGCTGGACCACAAGCTATGGTTATAGCAGGATTATTTTTAGTTGCTAGTTATGCGATTAATGCCTTATCACCAAAACTTGCTGGGAAATTTCAAGTATCTACTACAGTTATAAAGCTAATCCCATTAGTGTTAATGGCGGTAGTAGGAACAATTGCAGGTATTAGTAATGGAGTTTTAATAGAAAACTTTACTAGTGGAGCAATAGTTGAGGTTACAGGAAATCCTTTATTTACAGCAGTTGTTGCAACTGCGTTTGCTTATGAGGGATGGATTATTGCTACAAGTATTAATGCAGAGCTTAAAAATGCGAAAAAGAATTTGCCTTTAGCATTAACTTTTGGAACAACATTTATAGTTATTATTTATATTCTTTATTATATAGGTTTAGCTGGAACTGTGGAAAATAGTGTTATGATGGCTGGCGGAGAAACAGGAGCAAAGCTTGCATTTTCAAAGGTATTCTCTAGTGCAGGTGGATCGATATTATTTGTATTTGTTGTTATATCCTGCCTTGGAACCCTTAATGGGTTAATGCTTGGATGTACAAGAGGTATGTATTCACTAGCAGCTCGTAACATGGGTCCAAACTCAAGAATATTTAAATCTATAGATCAAACTACAGGTATGCCAACAAATTCTGCTATAGTAGGTTTATTATTAAGCAGTATATGGCTAGTTTATTTCTATGGTGCAAACTTAACAACACCTTGGTTCGGAGTATTTAGCTTCGATAGTTCAGAGCTTCCAATAGTAACAATTTATGCTCTTTACATTCCTATCTTCGTTATGATGATGAAAAAAGAAAAGGAACTTGGGGTGTTTAAACGCTTTGTAGCCCCATCACTTGCAGTTTGTGCATGTATATTTATGATAATAGCAGCATGCTATGCGCATGGAATGGCTGTAGTATATTATCTAATAGTATTTGCTGTTATAATGGCTATAGGTTGGATATTAATGAATCCAAAATCAAAATAAAAATTTATAAAGATCTCATTTTGCTTTAAAGTAAAGTGAGATTTTTTATTTATTACATGATATTGATTGATATTAATTAAAAAAAAAGAGTGTAGTTTAATTAGAATAATTTATTGGAAATTATGACTAATTAATTAGATTAATTTTGCATATTATTAACACATTCTATCATACATATTTAAACATACATATAATGTTTTATCATACATATTTAGAACTTTCATCTTAGATACTATTAATGATTTCATTTAAATGGACACCCGTAGAATTACTTATAGAGCCTTAAGTAAGTTTATTGAGAGGTAATATTTTATTACTCTTAAAATTATTAATTTTTAATTAAAGGGGGACAAGAAATGAGTTGTAAAAAGGAAAACATGTATCGACTGGAAGGAAGAGTACCATTAGTGGATGCAATACCACTTGGTATGCAGCATATTCTAGCTATGTATGCAGGAAATTTAGCACCATTGCTAGTTATTACAGGTGTATTAAGTATGGATATGGCAACAAAGATCACCTTGCTGCAAAATGCAATGTTTGTATCAGGAGTTGTAACTTTAATTCAATTATATCCAATATGGAAGGTTGGTTCAGGATTACCCGTAGTTATGGGAACAAGTTCTGGATTCATTCCAGTAAGCATTGGAGTAGGAACTCAATTTGGATATGGGGCAGTTATGGGAGCTTCATTATTAGGAGGAATAATGGAATTTTGTCTTGGTTTCATAATAAAACCTTTGAGAAAAATTCTACCTCATTGTGTTACTGGTACAGTTGTTTTAATTCTTGGAATATCTCTTATAGGCGTAGGAATTCAATTTGTTGGTGGAGGTGTTGGAATGCAAAGCGATCCTAGCTTTGGTTCTATCGCTAACGTATCTATTGCATTACTTGTATTTATAGTAATTGTATTTTTGAAGCAATGGGCAAAAGGGTTTTGGAGTATTTCAGCAATTTTAATAGGAATATTAGTAGGGTATATAGTTGCTATTGCAATGGGAATGGTTGATTTTTCAGGAGTAGTAAGTGCATCTTGGCTCTCCATACCTAAACCAATCTTTATGATAGAAGGGTTAGAATATACATTTAATATGGAGGCTATAATTCCATTTCTTTTAGTGTATTTAGCTACAACAGTAGAAACTATAGGAGATAATACAGGAATAGCTGTTGGAGGACTTGGAAGAGATATAACGGATAGAGAGCTTCAAGGAGCAGTTCATGCAGATGGATTTGGCAGTGCATTTGCAACTTTATTTGGAGTAATGCCAAACACATCTTTTAGTCAAAACGTTGGATTAATAGCAATGACTAAAGTTGTTAATCGCTTTGTTATTATGACAGGAGCAGTGTTTTTAATTCTTTGTGCATTTATACCAAAGCTAGGAGCAATAGTTGCATCAATACCAAACTGTGTTTTAGGTGGAGCTGTAATCTTAATGTTTGCTATGATTAGCATCAGTGGATTAAATCTCCTATTGGAGGATGATGGAAAACTAACAGAGAGGACTGGATTAATAGTGGCAGCCTCTTGTGCAGTAGGCTTAGGTTTAAGTAATTGCCCAGAAGTAATGCAATACCTTCCAACTTGGTTCCAAAACATGTTTAGTCAAGCTATTGTAGGTGGTTTCGTGACTGCATTGATATTGAATTTAGTTTTACCTAAAGGAATTATGAGTAAATCAGTTAACAAAAATAAAAATCAATCAGTATAAGATTTTAAGGAGGTGGCTTAAGTTGCCTCCTTAATTATTGAAAGTAGAAATAAGGTGCAATAGATTTGTAGTTAATATGGAAGGAATAAGAGTATAAGTAGCGAAAAAAGAAGATAATAAAAGAAGTTTTGCAAATATAGTTACAGAAAATAAAGAATTACATAAAGGCAGTGGAAGGTGTTTAGCTATGATTTATACAGTAACCTTTAATCCTTCAATAGATTATATAGTAAAGATTGATAATTTAAGATTTGGAACAGTGAATAGAACACAAAATGAAGAGATTTATCCAGGAGGGAAAGGAATTAATGTATCCATAATGTTAAAAAAGCTTGGAGTTGAAAGCAAGGTATTAGGCTTTATAGGTGGTTTTACAGGTGATGAAATAGAAGCACGTTTAAAATCACAGGGCTGTTATAGTGAATTTATTAAAGTGGCAGATGGTTTATCTAGAATAAATGTGAAGATTAGTTCTAAAGAAGAAAGTGAAATTAATGGTCGAGGACCTAGAATAAAGGGCAGCGATGTCGAGAAGCTTTATAGTCAGTTGAAGGATTTAAAGTCAGGAGACATTTTAGTTCTAGCTGGAGGTATACCTAATACCCTGTCAGAGAATATGTATGAAGATATCTGCGATTTTTTAAGTAATAATAATATAAATATTGTGGTAGATGCTACAAGAAATTTGTTAGTGAATGTATTAAAATATAAACCCTTTTTAATTAAACCTAATAAGTATGAATTAGAAGAAATATTTAATACAAAGCTTAATGATGAGGAAGAAATTATTGAAAAGGGGAAGGAACTGCAAAAGTGTGGGGCCAGAAATGTTCTAATATCTATGGCTGGAGAGGGTGCTATCTTAGTTTCAGAGAACGGAGAAATATTTAAAAGCAAATCACCAAAGGGAGTTGTAATAAATTCAGTAGGCGCCGGGGATTCAATGGTTGCAGGCTTTTTAGCAGGTTATCTTAAAGGGGGAAGTATGGAGGAAGCCTTTAAGATGGGAGTAGCGGCAGGCAGTGCTTCAGCATTTTCACCTTGGATGGGTGACAAAGCTCAGGTATTAAGGCTATATGATGAAATCTAAAGAAGAGATTGAAGATGGTAAATGTATAATGGTGACTGCAGACGAAAATGTAGAAATGAATAGATTCAGGGGAAAAAGATTAATAAAGACAAAGGTTGAAGGGGTAAAGGATAGTGTATTAAATTTTATAATGAATTAAAATAACAGCCTGTTTGGCTGTTATTTTTTTAGACTATGTTTAAAGAGCATAATAGCTTTTTCAAAATCAGCTTCATTTACCCCGGAACAGGATAAAGAAATTTTAGGGGGCTCATTAGGAATATCTCTATAGGTATTGACGAGTATTCCTGCGCTTTCGGCTTTTTCAGCTATTTCTTTGGCTGTTAGATTAATATTAAACTCCACCTTAATTAAAAAGCCACCGGTACCAGGTATTGCTTTTGCTGTGTTTTTAAAGATTCTATTGATGGTGGAGCATAATTCCTGGCTTTTGGCCATGTATAATTTTCTTGATTTCTTTATTTGTCTCTCTAAATGACCATCCCGTATAAATTGACAAAGGGCAATTTGCTCGGTTTTAGAAGTTGTTTGGTTATATAAATGTCCAATGGCATTGTATTTATCCATTAACTCCATAGGTAATACCATAAAGCTTATTCTTAAGGAGGGAAGTAAAAGCTTTGAGAAGGTTCCCATATAGATTACCTTATGACCTCCATCTAAGCCCTGTAGAGCGGGAACAGGGCGTCCATAATATCTAAATTCGCTGTCATAATCGTCTTCAATTATTAAACAATCCTTCTTTTGAGCAAAGGAAAGTAACGCTAGCCTTTGTTGCATTGGCATTACATCTCCCCAAGGAGTAATATGAGATGGAGATGTGTATACTATTTTTACATTATTTTTTTCAAAATCAGAAAAATCTTCAGTCATATTTTTATAAGTTGCAGTGGTAAATCCTCTATCCTCAAAGATTGCTTGTCCTTTTTCAAAAGAGGAACCTGTGAAATAAACTGGTGAACGTGGTCCTGTCAGGGAGCAGATTATATGAAGAAGGCTCTGAATACCTGCACCAATTACTATTTGGTCTGGATTACATACAACACCTCGCTGTTTTGCTATATAGGAGGAAATTGCTGACCTTAAATCTTCTTCCCCTTGAGGATCTCCATAGGATAAAAGACGTTCATTGTTTCTAAGAGCGCTTTTAATATAACGGCTCCATATATCAAAATTAAAGCTTTTTAAGTCTACAGCAGAGGTTGAGAAGTCATAAGTAATAGCCTTAAAGGTATGATTTAGGGTTGTATTTTGTGGTTTTGACTGCTTTAGAGTAAAGTAGTTCAGATCATTTACATAGAAGCCGCTTCCAGGTCTTGAAGTTACATAACCTTCTGCTGCAAGCTGGAGATAAGCACTTTCCACGGTTGTTCTGCTTATCATTCTTTCAGCAGAACATCTTCTTATGGAGGGAAGTTTAGTTTCTGCCTTTAGAACCCCTGAAGATATTAAGTTTTTATAGTATTCATAGAGTTTAATATATAATGGGTCTTTAGCTTCATTTAGGGTTTTAGATTTTTCATTACTCATAATTTATAGATGCCTCCTTTAACTGTACACTTATAAAAATATGTTTTTGCAAATTTAAATAACGACAATTATATATATATTATACCGAAACAAAAGTCTGGGTTCAAATCATGTTATAATTTAAGGTAGGTTAATGAAGTTTAGGTAATAATCTATTTAGAAATTTAATGTTAAGAGGCGATTTAAGTTAATTAGATTAATGAGGAAAAGGGGGATTTTTCTCATTAATCAGTGTATAAGTAATGTAGTGAAGGATGGTTGTATAAATTAGGGATTTAAGGCACTAAAATAGGTTTGTTTAGTAAAAAGTTTTATGTTAATATCTTTATGATAAAAGGCAATCGAATGAAAAAGTCAAGCCATATGAGCGAGGTATTTATGAGCCAACAAATGATAACAAAGAATGAGAAAATCAAGAAGAATGTTAAGGACTATACCTTAATAACCATTAGCACATTGCTGGTTGTACTAGGCGTATATTTGTTTAAGTTTCCAAACAACTTTTCTTTTGGAGGGGTTACTGGACTTGCAGTTGTTGTTAGTAAAATAATGGCAATTTCTCCAAGTGCAATTACAAATATAGTTAATGCAATACTAATTGTTGTTGGGTTTATCTTCTTGGGAAAAGAATTCGGAGTAAAAACTGTTTATGTAACTATTTTAACTACTGTGGGTCTTAGTGTTATGGAAAAATTATTTCCTATGACAGGACCATTAACAAACCAACCGTTTTTAGAATTAATATTTGCAGTGATTTTGCCGGCTGTTGGATCGGCTATATTATTTAATATAGGGGCATCTAGTGGTGGTACAGACATACTTGCCATGATTCTAAAAAAACATACAAGCTTTAATATTGGAACTGCGTTATTTGTAACAGATGTAATAGTTGTACTTTCTGCATTTTTCATATTTGATGTTCAGACAGGGTTATACTCAAGTCTAGGTCTTATGATGAAATCAGTATTTATTGATAGTGTAATAGAAAATATCAACTTATGTAAGTACTTTAACGTTATGTGTGACAATCCTGAACCGATTTGTGAATATATCACTAAGGAGCTTAATAGAAGTGCTACAATATGCAGAGCTGAAGGTGCTTATTCACATGACAATAAGGCAATCATATTTACAGCTTTAAAAAGAAGTCAGGCTGTACAGCTTAGAAATTATCTGAAAAAAGTTGAGCCAAATGCATTTATTCTTATTTCTAATACTAGTGAAATTATAGGTAATGGATTTGGACATTAAATATTGTGAGATTAGAGGGATGAGGGTATGAGTGAAAAAAATGGGGAAGAATTCGAAGAAATACAATTTAATGATTTAATCATAAATAGTGAAGGTAAGGCTGGAATTCCTTTTGATACGCTTAGAGAGAAATTTGGATTCTCGATTATTGTTAAGGATTCTGTAGTGTATGTTAAGGAGAATAAGTCCCCAGGTTCTGAAGTCTCTTTAACCAAATCTCAAGAACTTGAAAGAGTCAGTGCTGCTGATAATTTTAAAGTGGATGTAGAGTTTCTAAAGAGAAATTATGGTTTTCAACAATACTACCAGGATTCAATTATTTATAGTTCTCAAAAAAGAGGAATAAAGTGTTATGACATCATCATAACAGAAGTTGGAGATTGGTGTAATATAACCTTTAAGGGAATGTATGAGGAGTATTGTGATCAGTATAGTACAACAAATGTAATTCCTAAATTAATCAAGTTTTATTTCCCTTTAAGCTGTAATGAAGTATTACAAGGCTTAATTGAAAGTGATAACATAAGAAGAGAATATGATGGCAGGGATACACTAATTAGAAGCTATGATGTTGATAGCAGGGAAATTATATTTTCCAGAATTGGTGAGAAATTAAGTTAATAATAAATAATCAAGATATATATGTGCAATTTGCAGGTGTATATCTTTTTTTATAAGTGAACTTTCACGGAGTGCATCTTTAATTTGCTAAGTGGAACTTTACTTATGTTAAAATTAATATAAAAATAAAATGGAGGAATTAAAAGTGTTATTTGAAATCATTGATGAAGTAGAATTTAGAAATAAAGTGGATATACAGTTTGATAATATTTTAGAAGGTTTCAATAAATATTGTAATGGAGCCCTTCAGAGTAAAGCAGGCCTTAAGAAGGAAGCTGTTGAAGAGAAGCTCCTTAGTTTCTTTGAAAAAGTATTAGAGTTAAATGGCGAAGAAAATTCATTTGTAGATTTTTATTATCAGAGATTAAGTGATGAAGATAAAAATAGGCTTAAGGAGTTTTTAACAGCAGAGGATGGAGAAGTGTTAAAGCTTGCAGAAGCAGAACTGAAGGGGAATGGAGTTTATTTTAGATTGTCAAAGGAGATAATGCCATTCATTCTAAGATTATCTACAAGAGAAGTTTTATTTTCAACATTTTATTTTACTAAGGTACCTTGTACTATATGGGGGAATTATAATATGGAATTGCCTTTATCCTTTATAATCCTTTAAATTACAGTAGTTTATATTAGAACGTCAAAAATTCGTCAAAAATAATTTTTTAATTTATATACATTCATTAATAATTTTAATAGCTTTACTTCTCATATCATCATTAACATGAGAGTATGTTTTCATTGTTTCATGCACATCATGTCCTAAGAGATTAGCAGCAGTTTTAAAATCAATACCATTAGATATTAAATTAGTAGCATAGGTATGACGTAATTCATGTACACTTATATTAAAGCCAAGCTTTTTATATTTCATTGATAAACGTTCAGAAAGACTTTTTACATTTCTATTATTGAACAGTCTATTATCAATATTTATTGGAGTAGAGTTTTTATATACTTTTAGTTCAAAAGCGATTTTGGGTGGCAATGGTACAATTCTATTACCGTTTTTACTTTTTAACTCTCCTATACCAAAGTTACTATCATTTATATATTTAAATTGCTTATTAATTTTGATCTCATTATTTTCAAAATCTACGCAATCCCATGTCAATCCTAATATTTCTCCAATTCTTAAACCACATTTACTGGCTAATAATGAAATGATATAATATTTTTCATTTTCTACTTTTAAACAATTAAGTAACTTATTCAATTCAGCGTCAGATAATGCTTTCTTAGAAGAAGATTTTTTAGAAGCTTTAATCCTTATATTTTTTATAGGTGAAGAATTAATTATATTATAAGTTTCAATTGAAGCTCTAAATAGACTCTTTATTCTTGTCAAATAACCTTTAATTGAACTTTCACTTAAACCACGAGAAACCATATCATCAATGCAATTTTGTATATGCATTGAGTTGATTTCATTCATTGGTAAAGTGTATAGAGAACTAAAAGCATGAATTGCACAAATATATGATTTTAATGTGTTTGGTTCTATATGAAGCTTTAAATGTTTTAAATGCATATCTGTAAATTCTTTAAACGATATGTTAATTAAATCAGTAGGTGTTTTGAGATTAACATTATTTTTGAGTTCCTCTAGCATTTTATCAGCTATAGGCTTAGCATCCTTTTTACTTTTGAACCCCTGCTTACTTCTCTGTTTCCATTTACCACTTTCATCTTTATAAGAAATTATAAATTGCCACCCCTTATCTTTTTGTCTGTAAGTAATGTTATAGTCCATAAAAACATCTCCTTTAGAATATATTAATCTTTATTTATAAATATTATTTTTAAATTTGGATGGTGTGAACTTTTCTTTATTTCTTGATTTTATACTCCAAAAACTATCCATAAATACTTTAAAGAGTGTATCTACATCAGTTTTAGATAAATAATTAATAGAATTTAACTCTTTTAGGGTATTATTCCAAAATTTTTTAAAATCTCTTAAATCTCTTTGAGTAACTTTAAATTTATTTGTATATTCTTTTGGTATTTGATATTCATTAAAATTCATGTTTAATTCTCCTTTTAGCGAATATATGTTCAAAAATGGGTAAAAAAATATATGTATTAAATTAAATTGAATTTTAGCTTTATTAGTTCAACAGGCACATTATATAAAGATGCTAATTGATCTATAGAATATAAGTTTAATAGACATTTGTCTATTTTACTCTCATCTATAAGTAGTTCAGCACTAAAATAATTTGCCTGTTTTTCAAGTTTGTTTATTGAGTAATAAGAATTACTTCTAAAAAAAGGAGTATTCGAATTAGGATGAACTGTAGCATGACCTAATTCATGCGCACATGTTACAAGCTGCGAAATGAAATCTAAGTCTTCATTAATGTGAATAAATTTTTGTCTAGCATATTTATTATAATACCCATTAATACTGCCTAGTTTTTCAAATAATATAATAATGTTTTCACTTTTGGCAATTTCAAAAGGATTATTAGTATTATATTTTTTTATCAGTCGAGAAACTTCTTTCTTTATATAATTTTTCATTAAACCCATCCCCTGTGTATGTTACTTCTTGTCTTTGTACTTATTCGGAGTATATTTTTGTTTAGCAATTTGTTTTGCTAATCTCATAGAGTTTTCTAAACTTATTTTTAATAATTCTCTAGTTTCATCATCTATTGGCTCACCATCAAACATCAATCCATCTTGAGAGTTTTGAAGTTCCTCTAGTGTTTGTGATAGCGCTTTTTCAATATCCCTTTCAGCTCTTTTAGATAATTTAACATTTTTAACATCTTCAATATTATTTTTTTTATTATCATCATTTTCTGATAATAGATAATCAACAGTTACTCCAAAGAAGTCGGCAAGCTTTATTAATGTCTTTCTGCCAGCTGAAGTTCTATTTTTTTCTATCATACCTAAAGTAGATTGAGCTATTCCTATTTCTTTAGCAAGTTGTACTTGAGTTAAATTCATGCTTTTTCTCAAATCTTTTATTTTATCACCTAACATAATAAGTCACCTCTAATGATAATTTTATCATAAATTACGATAAAATCAATAGGAAATTTACGATATTTTGAGATATTAGGAGGATGAGAAAGATAATTACACTCAATTATCTAATATAACGATAAATAGTGCTTCATAAATATCTATTTTTACGATATTATAAAGACAAGTTAAGGCAAACAAATCACCTAACATAATAAATTTGTCTTGAAAAATTAAAGAGGGAGGAGTAAAGGAATGAATGAACTGATTAAACTCACAACTACTGGTGAAGACATAACATTAAGTGCCAGAGAGTTACATGAGTTTTTAGAAATTAACTCTAATTTTACAACATGGTTTAAAAGAATGTGTGAATATGGTTTTACTGAACAGACAGACTTTATTCCAATTTTGGAAGAAAGTAATGGTGGAAGACCAGGAACAGATTTTGAAATTAAACTAGACATGGCTAAAGAAATAGCAATGATCCAAAGAAGTGAAAAAGGTAAACAGGCTAGACAGTATTTCATCCAGGTGGAAAAAGATTGGAATAGTCCAGACAAGATAATGGAAAGAGCTTTAATAATTGCTAGAGCAAGAGTTGAAAAACTTACTTTAGAAACTAAGCAACAAAAACAGATTATTGGAGAGTTAAAACCTAAGGCAGATTATACGGACACAATTCTTAAAAATAAAGGTTTAGTTACAATAACTCAAATTGCTAAAGATTATGGAATGTCAGCTCAAGAGATGAATACTAAACTGCATGATTTAGGGGTTCAATATAAGCAAAGTGGACAATGGTTATTATATTCTAAACATCACAGTAAAGGATATACACATTCAGAAACTGTTCCAATAACCCGTAAAAATGGACAATCTGATGTAACAATGACAACTAAGTGGACACAAAAGGGAAGGTTATTTATTTATGATTTATTAAAGCAACAAGGGGTTTTACCTTTAATAGAAATATAAGGAGGAATTTTAAAGTGGATTTAAATGTAAATATTGAAGTTGAAGTAGCAGATTTAAAGGAATATAAAGAAATATTAAAAGAAGTAAAAGAGAGTTTAGAAAAAGAGTGCAATTGTACATGCACCCTTAATGTAAAAATGGGTAATTAATTAGAAGATACATTATAGAATTTTATAAATTCTATTTCTGAAGACTTTAAAGTCAAAATATCAGATTCACCTACAAAAGTAAGAAGTTTATCATAAAGATAAAAGTTATCAAAGGTCTCAACTTTTGTTATTGATTTACTATCTACATTACTAGGGTAAGTTATGTATTTAAAATTATCAATATCAATCTGACGTCCAGATTTTAAAGAAATATAAGCACTTGTACTCATAAAATTCACCTCACTTTCAAATAAGAATACAAGAAAATTATAACATAAAAATGTTTAAAATGACAAATTTATCATTAAAAGGAGGCAGCTAAAGTGAAATTAACACCAATTAAACTTAGAAGATTAAATTTAGGAATAACAGATACAGAAGAAGCAATTGAGAAGCTTGGAATAAGCAAAAGTACATTTTATAAACTAGAGCAAGGTTACCATAAGCCATCTGCAGAGCTTATAGCAAGGATGGCTAAAGCTTATCAGTGTACTACAGATGAAATATTTAGAGATTTTAAAATGTTAGGCTAGGTGATAAATACTATGGAAGATATGTTACTTACAGTTAAAGATTTGTCTATAAAATGGCAGAAAGATGAAAAGACTATAAGAAAATATATTGAAGATGGGGTAGTTAAGACTTGCAAGGGGATTCCAGGTATAAGGTTTCAACCTAAACATATAGCAGAGTTAGAAGGGGTTGAATTAGATAGGTTCTCACCATTAGAAAGAAGAAAAATGCAACAGAGGATAGATGAATTAGAAGCAATAGTAAAACTTCAAAATGAGCAATTAAGAAAAATAGCAGCACTTGGAACAGAAAGTATGATGGTACTTCAAAAGGTTATTTAAGAATAATAAAACTCCAAAATGAAATACTAAATAAAAGTGTAAATTTAGTTTCATAAAATATAAAGATTAAATAATTTAAGGAGGAAACATAGTGAATGAAGAAAATGAAGGTAATTGCAACAATTAAAAATGGTAAAAGGAAAATCTATGTTACTCATACATGTAGTGGAGTTGATAAAAGGAAAGAAGCTGCCGATGTAGTTTTAGGAAACAAGAAAGTTTCATAGTGGACAAGTAGTAAGGCATGAGCCTTATAAAAAATTTTTAAAATTGGAAATTGGACAAACACTGGTCATCATATTGTATGAGTAGAACCAAAGAAAAATGACTAAATTCTAAAAAATATTCAAGCGGCTCCAGTGAGAGGGTAAAAGTTTTAAGGAGGTAAAGTATGAACGATTTAATTAAAGTCACAACTAACAACCAAGGACAACAAGTAGTAAGTGCAAGGGAATTATACCTAGGATTAGGCCTTAATAAATCTAACTGGTCAAGATGGTATCCAACCAACATTATTAAAAATGAATTTTTTAAAGAAAATGTTGAATGGATGGGGGTTCGTCATTATGACGAGGGTAACGAAGTTCAAGATTTTGCTATATCACTCGAATTTGCAAAACATATAGCAATGATGGCTAGAACTCATAAATCACATGAATATAGAAACTACTTTATAAGATGTGAAGAAAGATTAAAGGAATCAACTTTAAATACTTCTCAACTATCACCAGAACTTCAAATGTTCAAACAAATATTTGATAGTGTAGCAAAGCAGCAACTTGAGCAACAGCAAATTAAGGCTGAGATACAAGAAACTAAAGAAGAGATTCAAGGGATTAGAGAGATTATAGAAATCAATCCTACAGCAGCATGGAGAAAAGAAGTTAATAGAGTTCTTAATGCTATAGGTAAGAAGATTAATAATTATAACTTACCTAAACAAGAAAGCTATAATGCTTTGAAAGACAGAGCAAAGTGTAGACCTAATGTGTTAATAGAAAATCTTAAAAAGAGGGCAGCTCGCAATGGAATGGCTCCAAGTAAAGTTGCACAACTTAATATGCTAGATGTATTAGAAAATGACCCACGACTCAGAGAAATATATGTAGCTATAGTTAAGGATATGGCAATTAAAAATGAAGTAAGGATATAAGGGGTATCAGCATGATAGAAAGAACAGTATATGAATGTGAGCATTGCCACAAGAAAAGATTAGTTAGTAAGTATGCAATGAGAGATCATGAGAAGGAATGCTTTTATAATCCAGATAGTAAATCTTGTATTATGTGTGAAAATTTCATTCAAGATAATTCAGATATTGAAAGAGGATGCTTAATGAAGCAGGATTTAAGATTTAAATTAAAAACTAATTGTCTATATTGGAAGCAAAAAGAAATAAATGAGGAGGAATTTTAAAATGAAAATATCGGTTATTTTAGAAAAGAAATCTAGAGTTTCAGTTGATGTTCCAACTGGACAAGCTAATGAGTTGTTTAAGAAATTAGCAACAATGGTTATTGATGGAGGATGTGAAACAACAAGCCAGGTTAGTGTACCTAACATTAAACTAAATCAAGATTTCAAGCAAAAGTTTGCAGAAATATCTCATGAGATTGGACGTACTCTATCTGAAGCTAAACCAGTAGTAAAAGAGTTTGAAGAAAAAGCTGAACAGATTCCAGGGAAAAAGCATTTAATTATGGTTAAGTGTGAAAGCTGTGGGAAGGTAGCAACCCCTACTATGTACATGGAAAATGGAGAGTTAATTCATAAAGAACACAATTTAGTTTGTATGAATTGCAGCAGTGAACTTCCACAGTTTGAGAACATTAAGTACGCAAAATATACTTGTCCTAACTGTAACACTAGAGCAGGATTTTATGTAGCTAATGGTTTAAAGGAAGTTAGATGTAAAGACTGTGATAGTCCTATCGACTTAGTTTGGCATGATAAAAAGAAAGTATTTTTAAGTGCAAATTTAATTGAAGGGGAGAGAGAATAATGAAAAATACAGGAATAGTTAGAAAGTTGGACCCATTAGGTAGAATAGTTCTTCCAAAGGAGTTAAGAAAGACATTGAAACTAGAGGAAAAGGATCCAATAGAAATTTTCGTAGAAGGAGACTTAATAATCTTAAAAAAATATGAGCCAGCTTGTGTATTCTGTGGTGAAGCTAACAATGTGCAAAATTTCAGAGGTAAGAATGTTTGTAAGAACTGTGCAATGGAACTAGGAAGGAAGTAAATGCAATGAAAACAGTGAGGAACATTATAGATTATTCACTAAGGATAACATTTATATATACATTCTGCTTAATATTTAATATTTTAGCAAAAAGTGTTGGATATTAGGAGGACAAGCTTATGAAGAAAGCACTAACAAAGAGTGAATTTATGGCAAAAGTAAATCATGATATTAGCAAGAAAAGTATATGTAAAGATGAAGCTTTGAAATATTTACAGGCTAGAGGAAGTGAGATGAATAGAAGACATGCAATGCACCGTAAAAGGAGCCAAAGATAAGAAGAGCCTATCTGTAACCGACCAAAGTAAACAGATAGACCCATTAGTAATTATTCAAGATGATTATAACATAGGAGGCTTAGGATGTTAAGAGTTGGAGACAAAGTAAGGGTTAAAAATACTGATATGAGTGGCTCAATAGTTAGAGTTGGTGAACGAGGATTGTATGCTCTTAATATTGAAACAGAACATAGTCCTTTTGATATACCTGTGTTTGGATATTGGGAATTAGAGAAAATTGGAGGTAATGAGGATGAATAAATTTGATTGGGAAAAGTTTAGAAATGAGAGAGTAGCTGTTAATTGTAGAACAGAAGAAGCAGCTAAGGAGTTTATTAAAGAGTGTTATAAGAGAGATATGAAGTGGTATAGAGAATCAATGAATACTACTTATTACAATTCACATAAAGAAGAAACAGCATATGCATTTAAATTTGGCTTATTAGATAAATTAGGTTATGCAGACACTCATTGGTATAAAAAAGCGGGTTATGAAATAGTGGAATATACTTCTGAGAAGAAGCAAACAGAGTTCACATTCCAAGAGGTTATAGCAAGGAATGTGCCAGGGGTTTATGTAAAAACAGTTGATAATTCTTTAAGAATTGAGCAAGTTTTGATTAGACAAGATGGGTACATTGAGATTAAAGCCGATTATAAAGGAATAGACTTCGTAGGTGGATGTTTAGGTATAACTGATGATGTTAAATTCAAGCTTGAAGAATCTAAACAAAAGTATCTAATACTAGAGATTGAGCATCAACATAACGGGAAAATTTATAATTTTAGAAGTGATACATCAAATCTTGATATTGGCCAATTTGTGATATGTGATACTTCTAAAGGTAAGAGCTATGGAAGAATTAGAGAGATGACTTGGGAAGAGTTAACCCAAAAGGAATATGAGGAATTAAAGAAATGTTGGAGGGCAATGTAATGAAAATTATATTAAAGAAACTTGAATTGAAAAACTTTAAGGGTATTAAAGATTTAGTTATAAATTTTGGGGATGTTACTAGCATAAGTGGTAAAAATGCAACTGGTAAAACCACTGTAGTGGATGCGTTCACATGGTTGCTATTCGGTAAAGATAGCAAGGATAGAACTACCTTTAACATAAAGACACTGGATGCAAACGGAGAAGAGCTACACGGGTTAGAACATTCTGTAACTGGAGAATTAGAAGTAGATGGACAAGCCATTACCATTCAAAGACTTTATAAAGAAAAGTGGACCAAACAAAGAGGGCAAGCTCAGGCAGAACTTAAAGGACATACCACAGAGTATTTCATAAATGAGGTTCCGACATCAATGAAGGACTACCAGGCAAGGGTAAATCAGATATTTGAAGAGAATAAATTCAAACTTGTAACGAGTCCATTATACTTCACTAACCTTAAATGGCAGGACCAAAGGAAAATGCTCCTAGAGATTATAGGTGATATAGACGAGGAAACAGTAATTAATTATAACCCTAGTTTATCACCTCTTAGAGAGTTACTTATAGATGGTATAGATAATCTAACTAAAGTTGTTAAGGCTAAGATAAGCAAACTTAAGGACAATGTAAAATCTATACCTTTCAGAATAGATGAATGTAATAACTCTATAATTGATGAAGATTTTCAAGCACTAGAGTTCAGAAAAAGAGGTATTGAAAGTGGTATTAAGTCCTTGGATGAAAGTATAGAGGATAAATCTAAGGTAAATGATAGAAAGTTGGAGCTAAGCAATAAGATATTTGAACTTAAGCAACAGTTCCAAGCTAAATATAACAAAGCTAAATCAGATTTGGAATCACCTAAAATGCAACTCAAAAATAACATACGAGAATTAGAATTTAATCTTCAGGACCAGGAGAGAGATTATAAGTCTGCAGTTAGAACTGAAGAGCAGTTTGAACGAGAAATAGCTGAAAATAAAAACTTAATTTCAAGGCTAAAATTTGAGAATGAAGGGTTAAGGGAAGAATTCTCAAAGGTTAAAGCTGAGGTTTTAGAAATAGATGAAAGTAAGTTCATATGCCCTACATGTAAAAGACAACTTGAAGCAGAGAATATTGAAGCAACTAAAGCTGAATTGCTTTCTAATTTCAATACTAACAAAGAGAAAAGACTAAAGGATATACAAGCTAGAGGTAAGACAAACAATGCCACTATAGCGAAAATAGAAGCCAATATAAGCACTCTAAACAATAAGTTGATTGAAACTTCTGAATACATCAACAGTATTAAGTTGAAAATTGAAGAAACCAAAGAACAGATTAATAATTTATCAGTTCAACTCTCAAATTCAGATTGCACTAAAGAAATAAAGTTTGAAGGTATGGAAGAACTAAAAGCAGAGATTAAAAACCTTGAAGATGAAATGAGGTCCATCTCCATAGGTGACAGTAACATGGAGCTTAAAGTAAGGAAAGCTAATCTAGTAAAAGAACTTGAAGAGGTTAATAGACTATTAGCAGGCAGAGAAAATAACAATAAGTTAATCCTAAGAATTAAGGAACTTCAAGCAGAGGAAAGAAGTTTAGCAGCTAAAATCGCAGAGTTAGAAGGACAACAATTCCTATGTGAAGAGTTCATCAGAACTAAAGTGGAGTTGTTAGAAGGAAGTATTAATAATAAGTTTGCTGGATCAATTAGTTTCAAACTATTTAACAAGCAAATTAACGGTGGCTTGAACGAATGTTGTGAAGCAACCATAGATGGAGTTCCATTCTCTAATGCTAATACTGCAAGCCAAATAAATGCAGGCTTAAGCATAGTGAATACTTTATGTAGCCACTTTGATGTACAGGCCCCAATATTCATAGATAATGCTGAAAGTGTAAATAGAATAGGTGAAACAGACAGCCAGTTAATTAAATTAATAGTAAGTTTAGATAATACATTGAAAGTTGAGGTAGAAGGATAATGGCAGATAATAAAGCAGTAACAGTTCAAGAGAAAAATATAACGGAGAAAACTCTTTCAAGGGTTAAACAATTAGAAAAAGATGGAGACTTAGTTCTTCCTTCAAATTATAATTACGGAAATGCAATTAAGTCAGCTTACTTAATACTACAAACACTAGAAACAAGAGATAAAAGGCCAGTTCTTCAAGCTTGTACACAAGTTAGTATAGCAAATGCATTATTAGATATGGTTATCCAAGGGTTGTCTCCATCAAAGAAACAGTGTTATTTCATACCGTATGGAAACCAACTACAGTTATCTAAAAGCTATTTAGGTAATATTGCATCAACTAAAAGACTAAAAGGTGTTAAGAATGTTTACGCAAACTGCATATATGAAAAAGATGATTTTAGTTATGTTATAGACTTAGAAACTGGACTTAAAAAAATTACTAAGCATGAACAGAGCTTTGAAAATATAGATATTACAAAAATTAAAGGTGCTTATGCAGTTGTAGTTATGGAAGATGGTAACAATTATGTTGAAGTTATGAATATAAATCAAATTCATAATGCATGGAACCAAGGTGCAGCTAAAGGAAATTCTGGAGCACATAAGAACTTTACTGACGAAATGGCTAAGAAAACTGTAATTAACAGAGCATGTAAGAACTTTGTTAACACTAGTGATGATAGTGATATCTTGATTGAAAGTATAAATAGAACTAATGAGTACAGAGAAGAGGACATAATTGAAAATGTACAAGCAGAAGTTAAAGAAGAAATAAAAGAAAATGCAAATAAAGAGGTACTAGACATACCATTTGCAGAGGAACCAACACAGGAAGTAGTTGAAGCTGAAGTTGTTAGCGAAGAAGAATTTAATGAAGCAGGGTTTTAACTATGATTAAGGTTTTAGCAAGTGGATCTAAAGGAAACTGCTACACCGTTCAGGCTGGGGGAGAAATCCTCCTCCTGGAGTGTGGCATAGGTTGGAAAGATATTTTGAAAGGCTTAAATTTTGATTTAAGTAAGGTTGTGGGTTGCTTAGTAACTCATGAACATAAGGACCATTGCAAGGCAGTAAATGAAGTTATGAAGGCTGGAATAGATGTTTATATGAGTGAAGGAACTGCAGCAGGCATTGAATTTAAAAATCATATTTATGATTACAGGGTAAATACTGTTAAGGATGATATTTTCCATGTAGGAAACTTTAAAGTACTTCCATTCAGAGTACAGCATGATACTAATGAGCCACTAGGGTTCTTAATTTACCACAAAGACATAGGGAAGATAGTATTTGTAACTGATACTTATTATCTCAAATATGTATTCCACAACGTGGACCATATCTTAGTTGAATGTAACTATTCAGAAAGAGATATTAAAGACCTTCCAGAGTATAAAATAAGGGTTCTTAGGAGCCATCTAAGTCTAGAAACACTACAAGAAAGCTTAATGTTATGGGACCTAGAAGGAACTAAGACTATAACACTAATTCACTTGAGTGAGAGTAATAGTGATGCAGATTATTTTAAAGAAGAAATTGAGTTTACTACAGGGAAAAGAACATTTATAGCAGTGCCAGGATTGGAGGTTGTATAAATGGCAGGAGTTAAGTGGATTAAGATAGTTACAGACTTGTTTGATGATGAAAAAATTCTCCTTATAGAGAGCCTTCCGAGTGCTGATAGCATCATAGTTATATGGTTCAAGCTGCTTTGTTTAGCAGGTAAGAACAATAATAGTGGAGTTTTTATCATGAATGATAAGATACCTTACACTGATGAAATGCTTTCTACAATATTTAGAAGAGATGTAAATACTATCAGATTAGCACTAAGAACCTTTGAAAACTTCGGTATGGTTGAGATTATTAATGATGTAATTACAATCCCTAACTGGAGCAAACATCAAACTTTAGATCAGTTAGAAGAAAGAAAAGAATATATGAAAGGTTACATGAAAAAGTACAGAGAAAAGCAAAAGTTACTAGCTAAAGGAGAAAGTAAAGTTAACTGTAAAGTTAACAGTAAAGCTAATGTTAGCGAAGCAGAAGAAGATATAGAAGAAGATATAGATATAGAAGAAGATATAGAAAGAGATAATAGTATATCTAAAGATATACTTGTACCAAAAAACTTGGTACCCATCCAGGATGCATGGAACTCTTTAGGCCTTTCTAAGATAAATTCAATTAAAGGTAATAGACTAAACCTATTAAAAGCTAGGATTAAAGAATATGGATTTGAAACTGTACTCCAAGCTATAGAGAAAGTAAGAGAGAGTAATTTCCTTAAAGGACAAAATAGAAATGGATGGACAATAGTATTTGATTGGTTCATAAAGCCTAATAATTTTCCTAAAGTTTTAGAGGGGAATTATGATAATAACTCAAATAGCAAAGGACAATCCACATCAAGCAGTAGTCTAGATAATCTTAAATCTATGTGGGAGGAAGAGTAAAGTGGTAGAGATAAATAATATCGAGGACCTAGGGAAAGTATGTCATATGTTACCCCTAGTAATTCTAGAGGATATTAACAAAAGGATTGGTGATTGGTTAGCAGCAGGTGAAGACATTAACCATCCATATGTAATTAATCAGTGTAAATATGCAGAAAGAGTTATTAATTCACAAAGGAGGCCAAGCAGTGACGAAAAACGAGACAATTCAGTTATTAACTTTATTATCTAGTAACTATAAAAGTATTGATGACAAGCTAAAAGACAGAGATAAAGCCAAGATGTTACTAGAAATATGGCATGAGTGCTTAGGTGATCTAGATTACAAGCTATGTATGTTTGCAGTAAAGAAGGCCATTATGTCAAGTAGCTATCCACCGACTATTCATGATATTCGAAGTGCAGCAACTAGCATAGTTAAACCTCAAGAAAGTGACAAGACGGCAATAGAATACTGGAATGAAGCTTATAAGATGATTCGTAAAGGGAGTTACATGACTACAGAAGAGTTTGAAAAACATTCAGAACCAGTAAAACGATTCTTTGGAAGTGTAGCACAGGTAAAAGAATTAGCTTTAACTGATGCAGATACAGTAAATACAGTAACAAAAGGGCAGTTTCTAAAACAGATAGATGTGATCCAGGAACGAGAAAAGGAAATGGAGCTATTACCTGCGGCTATGAGAGATACAATAAGCAATCTAAAGATAGGACAAGCTTCAGATACAAAACAGCTAAGGGGGGAATTAAAGTGAAAAAGTTGAAAAAGTTAACGAGAAATCAGAAGAAATTTTTAGCGGAGCACGGATATAATGCAGATGATTTCTTGCTCGAGAGAAAGGATGCATGGAACTTCGTGTTTTATAACATTCATACAAAGCAGCTTATGGAGTTTAGGTACTAGGGTGTTTAAAGGAGGAACAAAATGTTTAACGGACGAGTTAATTTAGTAAAAAGAAATAAGTTAGTACATGCTGGTATTAAAGTGTATAACGGTGGTTGGTACATCATTAGTGCATGTAACACTACATGGGATATAAAGGATAAGGTTGAAGAAGGTAATGCTTCAGAGGTTACATGTAAGAGGTGTAGAAAACTGTTGGAGAGAGCAGACGAAAACGGACACGTAGTTTTAAAGCCTAATAAAAGGTAGTCTGTAGAAAACAAGAATTTAGGAGGTAAGTAAATGAGAGTAGAGTTAGGTAAATATATTATTCAAACAGATGAAGTTCAGTTTGTAGTTAAGGAAAAGAAAGTAGTTCAACCTGGAAAGCTCACAAAGGAAGAAAATATCGGTAAAGAAATAGAAAAGGATATTGCATACTGTTCTAGTTTTGAAAATGCTTTGAAATTCCTTTCCAAAAGAGCTTTTATCGACAATGAGGATATAAGAGACGTTGTGAAGGAAACGAAGGTTCTACAAAGCAAAATAGAAGGTTTAACACAGTTGTTTGAGTTAGAAGGAGGTAAATAAAATGGATACAGTATTAGTTTTGTTAGCTATTGGTTTACTAGCAACTTTTCACTTCATGAGTGTTATTACTCTAAAAAATAGATTAGAGAGCTTACAGAAAGGAATAGACAAGCTAAAAACTACTTGCGATTACAAAGCTAACAAAGTAGTTGGAGATATTAAAGAGATAGTTGATGGTAATGCTGAAAAAGTTAATAGAGTTACTAAACAGGAGACAATGAGATTAATTTATGCATTACCTAAAATCTATTTAGTTGATAGGAAGGCTAGGAGGAACTAAATTATGGGTAGAAGTAAATCAAATAAGTGGCAAGACATAACTAAGAAGTATCAGGGGAGAGCTCTCACAGAATATCTTATGATGCAGTATATAAAATCTGGTAAGTATTCGAAGTTAGGAAAGGAGTACGGAGTTGCTGCTTCAGTTATATCTGACAACATTAAAAAGTATATTGAAGATGTTAAATATGACAAGCCTTATCTATATGAACTTTATGAGGATAAGATTAGAGAAAGTAAGATTAATAATTATTCTGGTAAGAGATTTGACCCAAGGTTATTTCAGAAACTTCCAAAGGAAATGGAGTATACAAAGTTACTAAGCATTTTAAAGGATTATAACACTAAGAACCTTACTGGTAATGATGTTATAAATCTAGCAAAACAAAATAGCATAAAGCTGTATAACATTGACTTGTATAGCGGTACTAAAAAATACATTAAATTTTAGGAGAAATATAATGAGCAAATATAAATCAAAGAAAATAACAGTAGATGGATATGTATTTGATTCACTGGATGAATCTAAGTACTATGAAGCACTAAAGGAAAGAATGTACCGAAGAGAGATTCTTAATTTTGAATTGCAGCCTAAGTATACATTGATACCAAGCTTTAAGAAGGACGGTAAAACTCATAGAGCAATGACATACACACCAGACTTTAGAGTTTATCATCTAGATGGAAGTGAGGAGCTAATAGATGTAAAAGGGTTTAGTACTCAGCAGGGCGAGATTAGGTACAAGCTATTTAATTATTTAAATCCAGATCTAAAGCTTACCTGGGTTGCTAGAAACTTAAAGTATGGTGATAAGTATGGATTTGTAGATTACTTTGAATTGAAGAAGATTAGAAGGGAGAATAAGAAACATGCATAAAATCAGTGAAAAGTTAGATTTATCAAGAAAGGTATTAGAAATAGATATTGAGAGCCCGGTATTTGGTTGTATGTTAAATGATTTAAACATGGAGATTGAAAGAGTTATAAAGCAGGTGTATGACGAGAAGTTTGAGGGTGGAGATATAACACTTAAACTAAGCATTGAAATACCAAATGCTTATGAAACAGTTCCTAAAGTAGATGCAACTGGTGAGATGGTAAATGAAACATATAGATATAGAAAGCCAGTATTTGAGCATAAGGTAACAACAACACTTAAAAAGCAGTTCAAAAATGAAGGTATTTTTGACGAAAAGAGAGATATTCAGTTCCAGGATGGAAAGTTTGTTGCAGTACCTATCAAGAGAAATCAAATTCATATTGATGATTTAGAAAAAGAATCAATTTAGAGGAAGAGTAGTTGGTGAGGACACAGTTATAATTCTGTGTTCTCATTAAGAGATCTTATTTTAAATTATACTGGAGCTAATGTATGAGAACTAAAGTATGTAAGATGTGTGGTAAAGAGTTGTCAATTGAAAGTTTCAACATAAGAAAAGGGTATAAGGATGGTTATAATACAAAATGCAAGAAATGCGAAGTTAGATATAACCAAGAATATTATAAAAAACATAAAGCTGAATTAGATGAAAAACATAAAAAATATCGTGAAAATAATAAGGAATATTTAAGTAATCTAAGGAAGCAGTATTATAAAAGCAATAAAGAAAAGGAATTAGTACAGGCTAAGATGTGGAGAAATAAAAATAAAGACAAAATAAGAAATTCATCTAAAAGGTGGTATGAATGTAATAAAGGCAAAGTATTAGTTAAAAATCAACGCAGGAGAACTAAACTTAGTGAGCTACCAGCTACAATTACTAACGAACAGTGGATACAAATTAAAAATGATTTTAAAAACAAATGTGCATATTGTGGAAGAAAATTGCCTTTGCATATGGAGCATTTTATACCATTAAGCAAAGGTGGAGAAATGACAGTCAACAATATTATACCTTCTTGTAAAAGTTGTAATTGCAGCAAAGGTACTAAGTTATTTCATGAATGGTACAAAGAATATGAACATTATGATGTGACAAGAGAAAAACATATATATAAATACTTAAGATATGTGAATAGTGGGATACAACAATTAAAAATTATATAGTTATAAGATTCTATTATCATATGAAAATCAAATAAGAATGAAAGAAGGTAGTATTTATGAATTTAGTAGTCTTAAAAGGAAGATTAACAGCTGATCCAGAGCTTAAGTTTACAGCAGGAAAAGGAACTGCAGTAACAAGTTTTAAATTAGCAGTAGATAAAGGGTTTGGAGATAACAAGAAAACTGCATTTATTCCAATAGTAGTTTGGGGAAAGAGTGCAGAAGCAGTAGCTAATTATACTCGCAAAGGTAGCTTAATTCTAGTTAGAGGAAGCATTGAAACTAGAAGTTATGATGGTAAGAACGGAAAAGTTTATGTAACGGAAGTAGTTGCAGATATGTTTGAAGGAGTAGAGTTCCTGGATAGTAAGAACAATAGCAGCAACAATAGCGAAGGTGGATATCAGCAAGGAACTATTCCAGGAGATTATTTTGGCAATGGAGATATGACTCCGATTGATGATGGAGAGGACATGCCATTCTAGAGGTGATTAAATGGGATTAATAGTTGATAATTTCGCTGGAGGTGGCGGAGCAAGTGCGGGAATAGAACAAGCTCTAGGTAGAAAAATAGACATAGCAATAAATCATGATCCAGCAGCTATATTAATGCATAAAACTAATCATCCTAAAACAAAGCATTATACAGAAAGCGTTTGGGATGTAGATATAAGAAAAGTTACTGAGGGAAAAGAAGTTGATTTAGTTTGGTGCAGTCCAGATTGTAAACACTTCTCAAAGGCTAAAGGTGGTAAACCAGTAAATAAAAATATAAGGGGATTAGCTTGGGTAGCAATAAAATGGGCAGGAACAGTAAAGCCTAAAGTTATAATACTAGAAAATGTTGAGGAGTTTCAGACCTGGGGTCCAATAGATAAAAATGGGAGACCAATAGCGAAAGAAAAGGGAAGGACATTTAGGAGTTTCTTAAATGCATTTAAATACTTAGGATATGAGGTTGATTATAAAGAGTTAGTTGCTGCAGATTATGGAGCCCCAACAACTAGAAAAAGATTTTTCCTAATTGCAAGATGTGATGGTAATCCAATAGTGTGGCCAGAACCTACACATGGACTAGGTAAAATACCACATGTTGCAGCAAGTACAATTATAGATTGGGATTTAGCAGTTCCTAGTATATTCGATAGAAAGAAACCATTAGCTGATAATACATTAATTCGAATTGCTAGAGGTATACAGAAGTATGTTATTGAGGACAAGCCTTATATAGTCAATGACACAGCTTACTTCTTAAGTCACTACTACACACATCAAGGAAATGAAACAAGGTGTAGCAGCTTAAGAGAACCTATAGCAACAATACCAACTCAAAATAGATTTGGATTGGTAGCAGTAAAACTGCAGGATATAAGATTACCTATTAAAGATGGAGTTGCTGCTTTCCTAACTAAATATTATGGCTGTGATACTGGACAGAGTTTAAATGGACCAATTCACACTATAACAACTAAAGATAGGTTTGGATTAGTAACTGTAAAGAGTAAAGATTATAAAATAGTTGATATAGGATTAAGGATGCTTACAGCTAGAGAATTATTTAATGGCATGGGATTTCCTAAGAGCTACATCATAGATCATGATTATACTGGAAAGAAATATCCTACTACTCAACAAAAGGCTAGATGTGGGAATGCAGTAGTTCCAGCTTTAGCAAAGGCAATAGTTGAAGTGAATATTAAAGAATTAAATATCAATGAGGGTATTAAGGAGGGGCTTACAGAAGGATTACAGTGTGGATTATGTCCAGCGTAATCTGTAGAAATTGCAAATTAGATTGAGGTGGAAAATGTTAGCTTATAAAGGAAAGCAACTAGTAAATATTTTATCATTCACTAAAAGTGGAGCGGTAAAACAGTATGAGCCAGTTGATAGACCAGGATACAGAATTATGCCATTAATCGAAAATGGTAAAAACATAGAAGAGTTTAAAGTAATAGAAAACTATCAGATTAGTATGTTCTAAGTTGATATTACAAAAGAAACGAGGTGAGGAATTGAAGATTGGCTTAATAGATGTAGATGGACATAATTTCCCTAACTTGGCTTTGATGAAGATAAGTGCATACCATAAGTCTAAAGGTGATGATGTTGAATGGTTCTTTGGATTTAGTCAGTATGACATAGTATACATGAGTAAAGTATTTACATTCACAGAGGATTTTATGGGGTGCATCAACGCAAAGAAAGTTATTAGAGGTGGTACAGGCTATGACTTAGAGAACAAGTTGCCAAAGGAAATTGAGAATATGTTTCCAGATTACAGTTTATATGGTGTAAATGAAGCTTATGGATACTTAACAAGAGGATGTCCTAGAGGCTGTAAATTCTGCATAGTAGCAGAAAAAGAAGGTCAATGCAGTAAGAAAGTTGCAGACTTAAATAGTTTTTGGAATGGACAGAAGGAAATAAAACTTTTAGACCCTAACTTAATAGCATGCAAAGAGTGGAAAGGGTTATTGCAGCAGCTCATAGACAGTAAAGCTTGGATAGACTTCACACAAGGGTTAGACATAAGATTAATGACTAAAGAAAAAGCTGAAATGCTTAATAAATTAAAGGTTAAAATGCTTCATTTTGCTTGGGATAACTATGAATTTGAAACTTATGAGAAGTTAAAAGAATTTAGACCTTTGTTGGATTATGATTTTAGAAGGCTTAGGGTGTATGTATTAACTAACTTTAACACTACTCACGAACAAGATTTAGAACGTGTTTATAAACTTAAAGAGTTAGGCTTTGATCCATACATTATGATATATGAAAAAGATAAATTGCCTAGAGGGCATAGAACTAAAAGGCTTCAAAGATGGGTAAATAGTAAGTGGATTTTTAGGTCAGTAGAGAATTTTGAGGATTATAAGTAATTCGCAATTCAAAGATAGTCCGAATATAGTGTGAGTTAGAAGGAGGTATGGAGAATGAAAATTAGGAAAAGTAGATTTAAATATCTAATGAAGCACTATCATAACCATAAGCTGTATTCTATAGGGAAAGATAGCTATTTGGCAATCAGACCATTTAAATATATTTTAAGAAATCTAGTTGAAGTGTTGAAATATACAGTGGTACTTCCTTACGGTTTGATTTGTTGTATAGCAAACTTTATAACAGAAATTCCATATTGGGTTAAAGAATTTTGGAGAGATTTAAAAGAATGTTGTCCAATAGCTTATATAAAAGTTGTAGATGATGAAGAGATTCAGGTAATAGAGTAGTTCATAATCTGTAGAAAGTACGTAACAAAATTTAAGGAGGAACTTAAAATATGGAAGATAAAAAAGACCCTTTATATTATAAAACTAAAATTAAGAAACTTATTGAAGAAGCAAGAGCTAACGGGCTTGAAGTAACTTTTGAACAAAAATATTTATTACAATGCTTAGTAATTAAAGATGTAGAGCCTACAACGACAGTATGTAGTGTTCAGTTAAATTAATTTCGCAATTCATTTAAACTATGAAGATTAGTGAGGATTTAGGACAAGTTCCTATCCTTACTGATTGTGCAAAATTAAATTTGATACAATTAGAGGTGATAAAATGAGATATAAATTTACGGATGCAGAGCTTAAGAAAGTAATGAGCAACCTTACTATACTGATTGATACAAGAGAACAGGCCAATGAGCATGTAATAGAGTTCTTAACTAAGAAGAAGATACCATATGAGGTTAAGAAACTTGACTTTGGAGATTATGCTTGCATGCTTCCAGCCAATAGTTTTGAAGGTCAAGAGAGAGCAATTTATTTCGATAGAGATATTGTAATTGAGAGAAAGAATGGGATAGATGAAGTTGCTGGGAACTTAAAGGATGATACAAGAATACTTAAAGAGTTAGCACACTTAAATAAGTATGATATTAAGTATTATGTGTTCTTAGAGGATATGCAGTTTGATGAAAATATAAGGAAAGGTAATTACAGAAGTGAGTATCAGCCTAAATCCTTATATGCAAGATTAAAGACCATAGAAGCAAGATACAATACGGTTATTCGCCCTATAGACAAGCAATTTATGGGTAGTGAGATATACAACACCTTTTACTACTATGTAAGAGAAGTTCTTAAGAATAAAGGGTTCATTGAGGAGGATGTAGAGAATGAGAGAGATTAAGTTTAGAGTTTGGAATGAAGATACAAAAGAGATGTTAGAAATACAAAAACATTCATTTAAAACAAATAAATCAATGCCCTATGGATGGAATATGCAATATGAATTTGATGGATTGATGCAATACACTGGATTAAAGGACAAGCATGGTAAAGAAATTTATGAGGGAGATATACTTACTTGGCAGCCACTATCAAGTCAAGATATTGAATGTAAAGGTAAAGTGTATTATATGAATGGATCTTATTGGGTCAAAACAAAAAAAATTATAGCACCTTACTTAGGAGATATAGCAAGATATCATAATCCTGAAGTTATTGGTAATGCATTTGAAAATCCAGAGCTATTGGAGGGATAAAATATGGATTATATTAGAGAATCAGTTGAGTGGCTAAAAAACTATAAGACTTTAAAGAGTTCAATAATTACTATGGAGAGTGAATTGAAGGATCTAGAGATAGAGCTTAAACATATGGGGTACAAGCCTATAGATTATAGTGGGATGCCTCATGGGAATTATAAGATACCAGATGATGAAATTTGCAATAGAATAGTTTTGAGGGATAAAAAGGCTGATGCATTAAAGAAAACAAAAGAAAAAATAGAGAAGTTAGATATGGTATTATCAAAGCTTGATTCAGAGGAAAGAGATATAATTAAGTTGAAATTTATAGATGGATTATCTTATGAAGAAATGGCCAGTAAATTAAACTTAAGTTATGCAAGTATTACAAGAAAGAAAAGTGAAGGCTTAAGGAAACTATCATTGCAGCTTTGGGGCATAGTTCCTATGATATAGTTGAATCAATACACCTCCTAGGATAAAATATGTCTTAGGGGGTGTTTTTATGGAGGAAAAATGGACAATTATATCTGCTATTTGTGCAGTAATAGCGGTTGGACTAAGTATTAGGATTTATATGAAGGATGAAAGGTACAAAAAATTTAAGGCAAGACCAGTATTTTATATTAGGAGCCATTATGAAGATAGACTTGAAAGGTATATAGAAATAGAAGTAATCAATATAAAATCACAGGAAGTAAAAGATATAGAGATTAGATGGTTTGGGAATGAATTAGTTAAACTAAAATGTGATAAAATATTAAAAAGCAACGAAGAAAATCTATGGGACTATAAAATTACATTGAATCTTTCAAATACTAAAATTGAAGAAGATGTAATTGGCAAAATATTAATTGAATGTACCACAGTATATGACGAAAGGGTAACTTTTAAAAAGGATGTAGAAGTTTATAGTAAATACTATCCATTAGTAGAAGAATATAGCCAAGAAATGAAGGGAATGTCTAATGAAGTGTTTGATGACTACTAAATAGAATGAGCAAAAGTTGAGCAACAATAGTAATTAATTAAGTGTTATTATAGTATTAAGCAATAAACCGTTAGGGAGTAATCCTTAGCGGTTTTATTATTTAACCCCCTTTTAGTGGAGCTGGTCATAGGGTGTTCCAGCAAGAGCAGATATGGGTTTGGGCAAGGCTGCTTAGTCTAGTTGCTATAACGGAATCTAGTATTCCAGCAGCTAGGCTTTTTATTTTATTAAGAAAGATGGTGAGAATATGAATGGTATATATACAAGCTATATTTGTAAGAGTTGTAAAAGAGAAATAGTTTTATTAACTGATGAATTGGAATCTACATTGAGAGAAGGTAAATATATATCATGTTCTCATTGTGGATCTAAAAGGCTAGTTAAAGAGTTAGTTACTGATGATTTACGAGAAGTAACTAAAGCTAGAAGTTATAAAAGAGTGAGTGGTAGAATAAGACAAATATAGTTATTGAAAGTGAGGTGTAAGTATATGAGTAAGAATAAAGTAGGACAACCATTGAAGTTTGAGAGTCCAGAAGAGTTACAAGAAAGAATAGAAGAGTATTTTATATGGGCTAAAAAGAATAAAAGACATATAACTATTACTGACTTAGCTTATTATTTAGGGACTAATAGAACTACTCTATTAAACTATGAGAATAGTATGGAGAATGATTGGTTAAAGAGTGTTGATGATGATGTGAAAGTAAGATATGTTAACACGATAAAAAGAGCTAAGGCTAGGATTGAAGCAGAGTATGAACAAGGATTATTTAACAAGAATAGTGTTGTTGGGACTATATTTACCCTCAAAAACAACTATAACTGGGTAGATAAGCAAGAGATAGAGCAGACTAACAAGACCATTGAGGTATCACTAGAGGATTAGTGTATTCGTTAAGGTATACGATTAAGAATACTTATAAAAATACTTACAAATGGCTTAGTTGTGTAATAGATTTTAATACTTTACGAACAGAACAACCTTATTTTATGCAATGGTACTTTACGAACACAATATAAACTCTTGAATAGGGGGGTAGGCTTCTAAATCCTATATGGATACCAGGCGTACACCTTACAAAAATATTTTTTCAAAACAAAGGGAAATTTATTTATGAATATTCGCATAACCTATTGATACCTTTACGAATACATGATACAATATGAGTATAAAGTATTTGGAGGTATTTATTCATGGGAAGAACTTACGGATATATAAGGGTAAGCACTAAAGAACAGAATTTAGATAGACAGGTTAAGAGTTTAATTGATTTTGGGGTACCAAAGGAGAATATAAAGGCTGATAAAGAGAGCGGTAAAAACTTTGATAGACCAGCTTATCAACTTCTTAAAAATGATATTTTAAGAGAAGGAGATACACTTGTCATTAAAGAGTTAGATAGACTTGGAAGAAATAAGGAAATGATTAAGTCTGAATTAAACTACTTTAAGCAGCAAGGAATCAGAATTAAGGTTCTTAATGTACCTACAACACTAATGGATATACCAGAAGGGCAAGAATGGATTATAGACATGATAAATAATATCTTGATTGAAGTTCTTGGAGCAATAGCAGAGGAAGAAAGAAATAAAATTAAAGCTAGACAAGCGGAAGGAATTGCAGTTGCTAAAGAAAAAGGTACTCATATGGGTAGACCTAAAGCAGAATACCCTATAATGTGGGAAGAAACATATAAGAAGTGGAAAGCTGGAGAGATAACTGCAACCAAGGCCATGGATATATTACAACTTAAAAGAACTACTTTTTATAAGTTAGCAAAACAATATGAAAATTAAGAAGGTAAGGTAATCTTATCTTCTTTTTATTTTGCATAAGAATTTTGAATGGCTCATGTCGTGATGACAGTAATAAGTCCATTCTTTTTATTTTATATAAAAGGAGTGGTAAAGATAGAAATATGGAAAGATATTAAAGGGTATTTATGGAAATATGATTGTTAGGAGGTGATGTTATGAGTAATACTTCAATGAAAATAAGCAAGAAGATATTTAATGATGTCTATTTGCCATATTTAACAGAATACGATAAAAGATTTGAAGTTTACTACTGAATGGAGGAGCGGGTTCCGGAAAATCAGTATTTATAACACAAAAACTTCTTTATAAATATCTTAAATACAGTAAAAGAAAGTGCTTGGTAGTTAGAAGAATTGGAAATAGTTTGAAGGATTCTGTTTTTGCTTTATTTAAAAGCACTATTTCAAATTGGAATATATATAATGATTGCAAAATTAATAAAACAGATTTAACAATAGAGTTACCTAATGGAAGCTCTTTTATTTTTAAAGGTTTAGATGATGAAGAAAGATTAAAGTCAATAGCTGATATAGATGATATTTGGATAGAGGAAGCAACAGAAATTGATGACTTTAAGTTTGATCAATTATGCTTACGTTTAAGAAGTAAGAAACCTTACAATCAAGTATTTGTATCATTTAACCCTATTTCAAAGGAAAACTGGGTATATAAGCGATGGTTTAGAGAAGATGCTGACTACAATGAGGATACAACCAATGTTTTAAAAACAACTTACAAAGACAATAGATTTCTTCCACAAAGTTATATAGATAACTTAATGGATATGAAAAGAAATAATCCTGCTTATTTTGAAATATATGCAAATGGGGAGTTTGCTTCACTCGATAAGTTGATTTATACGAACTGGAAGGTTAAAACTTTTGACTACATACAAATTTTAAAGGAAGTTAAGGATAGCAAAGCTATATTCAATCTGGATTTTGGTTACACCAACGACCCTACTGCTTTTGGAGCTGAAATATTAGATGAAGTTAATAAAAGAATATGGATATTTGATGGATTTGAAGAGAAAGGCCTTTTGAATGATGAAATCGCACAGAATATTATTAAAATGGGATATGGAAAAGAAGTTATCACTTGTGATAGTGCAGAACCTAAGAGTATTGAAGAATTGCGACGAAATGGATTGTCAAGGGTTAGAGGAGCTGTAAAGGGTAAAGATAGTATTATTAATGGTATTAATCTACTACAGCAATATGAAATCATAGTACATCCTAAGCTTACATGGGTAATAGAAGAATTAAAAAACTATACCTGGAAAAAAGGCAAAGATGGTGAATATATCAATGTTCCTATAGATAAATACAACCATAGCTTAGACTCATTAAGGTATGGGGTTACAACTGAAATTGGAGTTAAAAAAATTACTTTATCATTTTTTGATAGATCAGCATTATTTTAGAAAGGAGGGTTTATATGGGTTTTTTAGATGATAATAAAGAACTTTTAAATAATATAAAAAGTGATTTTGAAGCTAGAAAAATTATTTATGATAAGATTTATGATTATTGTGTTACTGGGAAGAGTGAAGCTTATAAAGATTATAAGCACAACCCTAAAAGAAGCAATTTAAAAGTAAGGACTAATTTTATTAAGAAATTTATAAAAGAAGAAGTATCATATCTTTTGTCTAATAAACCAACTTATATAAGTAAAAGTGATAATTCTGAAGAAATTGAATTTGTAAATTTTAAATTATCGCATTGGAATAAAAATCATGACAAGATGCTACTTAGAGATATGCTATCTTATGGAAGTGTATATGAATTATACTATACTTCTAAAATAGGAGAAGAAGTATTATTTAATTCTAAAATAGTTAGTCCTAGAGATGGATATTTGTTTACTGATGATTTTGGAAATTCCGAGATGTTTTTTAGATTTTTTAAAAAGAAATTTGATACAAAGCAATATATAGATATCTATACTTCAGAGTTTATTTATCATGTTGATGATAGTTTTACAGAAGTTTCTAAACCAACTATTAATTTATTTGGAGAAGTTCCTGTAAAGGTTGGAAATGTAAGTGCCTATAAAGAGCATGATACATTGTTTAATGAACTTAAGGACTTACAGGATGCATATGAGACTAACTTAAGCGATATAGTTAATGAAATATCTGATTATAGGCTAGCTTATTTAATTATGCTTGGTTGCAGCGTGAATTATAAAGATAAAGATGAACATGGGAAAACTCAACTAGATTATATGAAAGAAAAAGGGATTATTAATGCTAATGAGAAGGACGTAATAATAAAATTTTTAACTAAAGATATTAATGATACATTTGTTCAAAATACATTGGATGTTCTTAAGAAAAATATATATGAGATTAGTAATCATATTGATACTAATGAGAAGTTACAGAGTAATACTTCTGGAAGTGCTTTAAGAAATAGACTAATAGGATTAGAGCAAAGAGTAAGAGATAGCGAAGGATCCATGAAAAATATAATTCAAGGTAGAATGTATTTTTTATTTAAGCTATTCAATAAACTTGAAAATGTTAATTATGACTTTAGAGATATATCTGTCAAATTTACTTTAAATATTCCACAAGATGATTTATTAATGGCACAAACATTAAGTCAATTTGGAATAGGTGAAAATATATCTTTAAAAACTGCATTAGCACAATTAAGTTTTATAAATAATCCTGATCAAGAGATAAAGCTCATTGAAGATTATAAGAATAATCATGAAGTCAATATAGATGAAAAATTAGGTGATGAAATTGACTAAGGAAGAATTATTTATTGAAAGTCTTTATGAAGAAGCCAATAAAGATTTGAAAGAGGTTTATAAACAAAAGAAAGAATCTAGAGATGAACTTTTAAAAGAAATTGCAATGGTTATGCTTACTTATACTATTATAGATGGGATAATGGATATTAAAAAAAGTGATAAGGATAAAGCCTATGAAAAACTATCAAAATTAATCATCATAGGATATAAAACTATTAGTAAAAAAGAAGTTAATGTTTTAAATAATATTTTAGAATCAACAGTGAAAAAAACATTTAATTTTTATAGTTATAATGCTGATTTAAAAGATGTTAGAAAGATTATAGAAAATAATTTTAAAGGGAAGCATTTTTCAGAACGTGTATGGAGTAACGAGCAAGAAGTTGCTAAACATCTTCATAAACAAGTTGATAAATTTCTTGATGGAAAAATTAACGTTAATCAAATAAAAAAAGATATTGAAAAAACCTTCAACGCTAGTGCTTATAATGCCAAAAGATTAGTTGAAACGGAAGTTAATAGATGTGAAGATGAAGCTTTTAGAAGGTTCTGCAAAGAAACTGGGGTTACGAAGGTTAAAAGGAATGAGGTCCTTGATTCTAAAACATGTGAAGAATGTGCAAAACTCAATGGAGTTATATTTGATTTAGATGATGCTCCAGGAGTAGTACATCCATGTTGTAGGGGATTTAATGAAATTTATGAATAGGAGGGTTACTATGGTTCTAAAATTTAGTCATAAATTATAGAAAGGAGGTGTGTAGTTTGAATAGTATTATTTATATGATTTTTAATATCTTGTTAATAGTAAATGTTATTCTAGCAATAGGAATTATCAAATCCAATAAGGAGAGAAATGAGAAGGTTAAGGAGTTAATAGAAATTGACAAAAAGTTACGAGGGGATTTAGCTAATCATAGAATGGAGCATAGATTTAAAGCTGGTGAAACTGAAATGCTTACTAGAAAGTTAAATGCTGTTAATCGTAAGCTGACAATTTTAAATAAAGCAAATTATAAGAAGTATTAGGAGGAATAACTATGAAGAAATTATTTATATCTCAGCCAATGAGAGGCTTAACAGATGAAGAAATTCTAAAAGCAAGAGAGGGAATTCGTTTAAAAGCTGAAAAGATAATTGGAGAGCCTGTAGAATTATTAGAATCATTCTTTGAAGGATTTTCACCAGTGGGTAACATTCCAGTGGCTTATTTAGGAAAATCAATTTCTCTATTAGCTGAAGCAGATGTGGTTTACTTTGGAGAAGGCTGGCAAGATGCAAGAGGATGTAAGATTGAACATGAAGTGGCAGTACAGTATGGAATTGATAGAATAGAAGATTAATTAAGTCTTAGGTAACTAAGGCTTTTTATTATATAAAAAATTAATGTCCTGAGGTTCTTTGAAGTTTGGGGGATAGGAGAGAAATATGAATAAAAAAGAATTATTAAAATTAATAGAAAGTATTGATGATGAAGGTTCAGTTGATGAAGTTTTATCAGAAAGTGATTTTGCAAAGTCACTTTTACAAAGTGGCCTAACTTTAAATGCATTTAAAGAAAAATTAAAAGAACCAGATTTCAAGTCTTATTTAGATTCTGTTAAAGATAAACATTTTGATAAGGCTTTAGAAACTTGGAAATCTAATAATCTACAAACAATAATTAATGATGAAGTGCTAAAAGCTACGGGAAAGAAGAAAACTCCAGAGCAGTTAAAAATTGAAGAACTTGAAAAGAATTTTAACGAGCAAAAGGCAAAGGCTGAAAGAGCTGAGAAAATAGCTAAGTATAAAGATGTATTAGCAGAGAAGAAGATTCCTGGTGAAATGATTGATTATTTCCTAACTGATGATGATGAAACAACCAATACTAGAATTGATAACTTTGCGACTTATGTTGAAGGAATGGTTAGTTCTAGTGTTAAAGAAAAGATTGCCAGTGGAAGTTATACACCACCAGGAGAAAATGGAGCAGGAGATTTAACTGTAGATGATTTAGCAAAAATGATGATGTAAAAATTAAAATTTAAATTAAAAGGAGAATGATAATATGGCAAATACAATTGCATACGCAACATTATTTCAACAAGCTTTAGATAAGGCGGCAGTAGCAAAATTAACATCTGGTTGGATGGACGCTAATGCTGGACAAGTTATTTATAATGGGGGTAAGGAAGTTAAAATCCCTAAAATGAACATGGATGGTTTAGGAGATTATTCTAGAGCTAATGGCTTTACTCAAGGATCTATAACTCTTGAATATGAAACTAAAACAATGACTATGGATAGAGGAAGAACATTTATGTTAGATTCTATGGACGTAAATGAGTCTAATTTTGTGGCTAATGCTACAAATGCTATGGGGCAATTCCAGGCTACTAAGGTTGTGCCAGAAATAGATGCATACAGATATTCAAAGATTGCGAGTTTAGCTATAGCTGGTAAAGTAGCAAGTGGTGGGAATACAATAGATGAAACAAATGTATTAAAACTTTTAAAAGCTGACATTACAGCTATAGAGGATATAGTAGGGGACATTCCTTTAGTAATAACAATGGCAACGCCTATAGCTGCAATACTAGATGATAATGAAAAAATAAGCAAAAGGTTAGATGTTACTGAATTTACTAAAGGAGATATTGTAACTAAAATAAAATCTTTTGATGGACATCCAATTGTTAAAGTTCCAAGTGCAAGAATGAAAACAGCTTATACATTCTATGATGGTAAAACATCTGGACAAACTACAGGTGGTTTTGTAGCTGCTGCTGAAGCTAAAAATATAAACTGGATAATAACTCCAATGTATGCACCTATTGCAGTTAATAAAACTGATAAGGTTAGAATTTTCGACCCTAACACAAACCAAGATGCTGATGCTTGGAAGTTAGATTATAGAAAGTATCACGATCTTTGGATAATGGATGAAGCATTAAAAATATGTAGAGTTAACATAAAAGAAGCTTTAGAGGGCTAGGTTTTTACCTAGTCCTTTCTTTATGAAGGGAGATTAAGGGATGGAATTTAAGTATAAATTAATAAGAATGAATGTTGTCAAAGTAACAAATGAAGATGATGTAAGGGATAAACTTATTGCACAAGGATTTGAATTGATAGATAAGAAAAAGAAGGAAGAAAAACCTAAAAAGTAGGTGTTAATAATGGAAATTTCTATTGAAGAAAAAAAGGCAATAGCTGTTATTAAAAATTATCTAAATGTTGAATGGGAAGATAGTTACATTTTATCTGAATATGATTTTGCAGTAGATCAGTTAATTCAAAATGCTAAAAGTGCTAAAAGTGCTGATATAAAATCAATATCAGAAGGAAATCAATCAATAAGCTATAAGGATAATTCGGGGGCATGGACCGTAACAGATGATATTAAAGCAATGTTACCAAAACCTTATATAAAGCTTTTTTATTAGAGGTGATATTATGGCAGTTTTAATTAAAAATGCAGATATAACTATCTATAATAAATATTATGATTTATTCAGTGAGCTCTACAAGTATCAAAGGACAGTTATTAAAGGTGTAAACTGGCAAGCTAAAAGAAATGGTACTGTAAGTGATAAAGGATTGCTTATAGCGGATAGTACAATTGTTTTTATTGATAAGTTAGACAATTATATTAGTCCTAAAAGATTTGCTAAACTACAACCTTTAGATAGAGAAAAGTATTTTACTATTGGTGTAGATGATAAAATCGTTAAAGGTGAAGTAGACTTTGAAGTTATAGGATTTAAACCGTATAGTATTTCAGATTTAGAAAAAGAATTTGATGATGTAATAACAATTAAATCTGTTACTGAACTCTCAGGTCATTTTGAAGTAGAAGGTGTGTAACTATGGCTACAACAGTAAGAATTAAAATGAATGATACTCAAAAGATATTATTAAAAAGAGCGTTAAATAAAAATGGTGAAGGTCAGGTTAAATTTACAAAGGAAGTAGCGAAGCATTGTAATAACTATACACCATACCTAAGTGGACGACTTAAAGATATGAATGTTGAGTTACAGAAAGATAAGATTATTTATAATGCTCCATACGCACGGAAGCAATATTACCTTAATAAAGGAAACGGTAAGCAAGGGTTAAACCAAGGTGGACTTAGAGGTAAGATGTGGGACAAACGTATGTGGTCGGATAAAGGCGATGAAATAGTGAAAACAATAGCAGATTTTTGTGGGGGTAGAGCTAAATGATAATTGACTGCTTAAGAAAATATATAAAAACTTGTCCTTACCTAGATGAGTTTGAAAAAAGAATAAATGTGGATTACCTAGATGAGAAACCAACTTCTTATTCTATAGAGGAAACTCCTTGTGAACCAATTATTAAAAAATATATCGGCGGAGATAGCAAAAGGCAATATCAATTTATATTCACAAGTAGGGAAAGCTATGGAGCTGATGTGCTTCAAAATATAGATAACTGTGGGTTTTATGAAGATTTTGCACAGTGGTTAGAAGATGAAACGATTAAAGGAAATTTACCCAAACTAGATTCAGGTAAAGAGTGTATTAAGATAGAAGCAATGTCTACAGGATATGCATTTCAGACAGATGTGGACAAGGCTAGATATCAAATACAATGTAGAATAGTTTATTTACAAAAAGGAGGAAATAAAAATGGCTAATATAAAGCAAAGAAGAAGTTATGCGAACTATTTAAATGTAGGCTCAGTTGCAGAGGATTATGTATTAATGAATGCAGGGTTTACAGAGTTAAATGAAGCTCCATCCGCTCAAACAAGTTCTAAGAAATACATTGGGGATAAAGCAGCAAGTAAAGCAATAATAGGTTATGAATGGACTACTGCATTTAATACAGACATGATAAGAAGTGAGAAGGCAGTTGAATTTATATGTAATATTGGTGAAATGCAGCTTATCGGTTCTGAAGCCGAAACAGATTATATTATAGTTGATCTTGATAAGCCAGGCTCTGCTGATAACACTTTTAAGGCTAGAAAATTCAGAGTAGCTGTAGAGGTTGCAAGTTTTGATAACAACGATGGAGAAATGGCTGCTACTGGTAACTTATTAGGGATAGGGGATTTAGTTGTAGGAACATTTAATACTACAACAAGAACTTTTACACCGGGTTTTAATGAGGCACTAGGGACTTTAAATGTTGTTTCTAGTGCCAGTGCTACTACTGCAGGAAAAACTAAATTAACAGTTACACCAACACTAAGTGGCGGTAATAGTTATAAATATAAAACTGCAGCTAGTTTAAGTTTGCCAGTAGTAAACGAGCCTTGTAACAGTGGATATACAGTGTGGGATGGAGCAGCTGAAATAACTGCAACTACTGGAAATAAAATTTTAATTGTTGAAATAGATGCTAGTAATAAAGCTAAAAAGGCTGGAATTGCTACAGTAACATCTAAAGCATAAAAGGAGGAATATATAATGAAAATAAATGGAGTAGAATTAGAAGACTTAGATATACTTGACCTTGAGGTGGCTGAAAAGTATGAGCGAGCACTTAAAGGTGTTGATGATATGGGCGAAAGAGTAAAAGATTTAACAATAGTTGAAAGTATTAGACTACAGTGTAATGCTATATTTAAAATTTTTAATGACTTATTTGGTGAAGGCACAGATAAGAAAATTTTTGGAGACAAGGTTAATTTAATGACTTGCTTAAAAGCTTTTGAAGAACTTGTGACACAGGTAAATAGCTCTAATGGTGAAATAGAGAAAATGCTTAATAAGTATTCTCCTAATAGAGCGCAAAGACGTAAAAAGTAATGAATATTTTAATAGATATAGTTCCAACTAGTGTAGATATAGGGGGAGAAGATTATGAGATTAACTCTGATTTTCGTACCTCTATTTTATTTGAGCTGCTTATGCAAGATGAGGGACTAAGTGACGAAGAGAAGATTATACAAGCTTTAGAACTTTATTATCCTGTCATACCACAAAATTTAAATGAAGCAGTGGAACAAATGCTATGGTTTTATAGATGTGATAAAGAGGTTAGAGAATCTAAAGGTAAAGGAACCGGAAAGAGTTCTTCTCAAATTTATTCCTTTGAGTATGATGATGACTATATTTATTCTGCATATTTAGACCAGTATGGCATTGATTTACAAGATACAGAGTATTTACATTGGTGGAAGTTTAAAGCTATGTTTAAGGCTTTAAAAGAGGATAATATGATAGTTAAGATTATGGGATATCGTTCCATGGATATATCAAAAATTAAAGATAAAGAACAAAAAGAATACTATACAAAAATGAAGAAACTTTATGAAATTCCGAAACCTAAAGATGAAATTAAAAAGATTAACGATATAGAAGAAGCATTACTCGGTGGTGGAGATTTGAGTAAGGTATTGTAACATATTCCTTATATGTTATATAATTGTATTATATTACATAGGAGGTATGTTATGAAAGCGGGAACGGTGTATTCTAAAAAGCAATATAAGACATATGCTATATTATATTTAATAGTAGGAATAATTTTTATAGCAATAGGGGCATTCTTCACTATAATAGTACCACCATTTGGGATAATTGTATTAGCAACGGGTATATTAATGGTCGCAGCCTCTAGAAGTTATAAAAAATCTTCAATTGAAGGTGGACATTCTAAAGAGGTTGAAGAGTTTATTTCAACAAATGAAGTTGGAGGGTATATAAAATTTAATAATAATACAAAGCAAATTTTAATATCTCCTAATTTTAACCCTCGAATAGTAAACTATTCAGATATTTTAGACTTTGAGTTAATTGAGAATGGAGAAACCGTTATTACTAAAAGTGGATTAGGTAAGGCAGTTGCTGGTGGAATTTTATTTGGTGGGGTAGGAGCTATAGTTGGTGGTACTACAAGTAAAAAGAAGAGTGTAACTAGTATTAGTGGCTTAAAAATAAAAGTTGTGGTAAATGATATGAATAATCCTGACTCATATATAAATTTAATAACAACTTCTACTAAAACTGATTCATTTATTTATAAAAATGCATATGAAGTTGCTCAAAAAATATTATCTATGTTACAAATAGCAACATCTCAAAATAATTAAATTAAAATATATTATATAAAAGCACTTACTTAATAGTAGGTGCTTTTGTTATATCTAAAAGTAGGTGATTAAGATTAAAGAAATAAGATGTACACAGTGTAATCAATTATTACTAAAGGCTGATTACATTAAGGGGGAAATAAAGTGTAACCGCTGTAAAAAAATAAATAGATTAGAACTTAAACAGAAAGACAGAGCTTAGAGCCACACCTTAGAGTAGTGAGCCAATGCCTGCTTTTTTTATTTTATAAAGAAAGTAGGTGAGTTAATGTCTGATGGAAGAATTATAATAGATACTCAAATTGATAGTTCAGGGGCTGAAAAAGGTGTAAGTGAATTAAAGAAAATAGCAAGTGCTGGCTTAAAGGGAGTTGGAATTGCAATATCAGGAGCTGCTACTGCGGTAGGTGGACTATCCTTGGCTGCAATTAAAGTTGGGTCAGACTTTGAGAAGGGCATGTCAAAAGTACAAGCAATATCAGGAGCAACAGGTAAAGAACTTGAAGCACTTACTGAAAAAGCTAAAGAAATGGGTGCTAAAACAAAGTTTAGTGCTGGTGAAAGTGCACAGGCATTTCAATATATGGCCATGGCTGGGTGGAAAACTGGAGATATGCTAAATGGAATAGAAGGGATTATGAACCTAGCAGCTGCTTCAGGAGAAGATTTAGCCATGGTATCTGACATAGTAACTGATGCTTTGACTGCGTTTGGATTACAAGCTAAAGATAGTGCACATTTTGCAGATGTATTAGCAAAAGCAAGTTCTAACTCTAATACAAACGTAGGATTAATGGGATATACATTTCAATACGTAGCACCAGTTGCAGGAGCTCTTGGATATAGTATTGAGGATTGTGCAGTTGCAATAGGCTTGATGGCTAATGCGGGTATTAAAGGTGAAAAAAGTGGGACTGCATTAAGAACGTTATTTACTAATTTGATTAGTCCAACAGATACAGTGGCTGGAGCAATGAAAAGGTTAGGGATTGAAACAGTTAATACTGATGGTACAATGAAGCCTTTGAATGAATTACTCCTAGAGATGAGAGGAAGTTTTGCTGGTTTAACGGATGAGCAGAAGGCAAGTGAAGCTGCTGCACTGGCTGGTAAAGAGGCTATGTCTGGTCTTTTAGCTATTGTTAATGCAAGTGACGAGGATTTTAACAATTTAACTGCAGCAATTGCCGATTCTAATGGAGCAGCCGAGGAAATGGCCACAATAATGCAAGATAACTTAGCTGGTAAACTAGAACAATTAGGCGGTGGATTGGAAACACTTGGATTAACTGCCTATGAAAAATTTCAAGGGCCAATTAAAGCAGCTATTGATACAGCTATAGAAGCTGTGGACTCTTTAGTTAGTAGTTTAAATGATGGAGAGTTAGGAGAAAGTGTAGATAGAATTGCAGAAGGCTTTGGAAATCTTGCAGAATCTGTAGCAGAAGGCGCTGAGATATGGTTACCTAAAATACTAGATTGTTTAGTTTGGATAATGGATAATGGGGAACAGGTATCGGGTCTTATATTAGCAATAGGTTCAGCTTGGGCATCATGGAAGGTATTATCAAGTTTAGCTGCTATTTTGCCAGTTGTTATAGGGTTTGTAAGTACATTGTTTTTAGAATTAGCTACAGCACCTACAATTATGGCTGGTGTTAGTGGTGCTATGGCAATGTTAGGTGGTCCTGTAACTGTGATTATTGGGTTAATATCTGCACTTATAGCAGGTATAGTATACCTGTGGAACACCAATGATGGTTTTAGAGACGCTATTATAAATGCTTGGAATGCTATTAAAGATGCGGGAAAAGCAGTATGGGAATGGCTAGTTAAATTCTTTACAGAAGATATTCCTAACGCATGGCAAGCCATGATGGATTGGTTTGGAAGTGTAGGAGATTGGTTTGTTGAGCTATGGGAAAATATTAAACAAAGATTTACTGATGGATGGAATAGTATTGTAGCATTCTTTACTGAGAGTATTCCAGCTTGGTGGGAAAGTGTAAAACAAAGCTTTGTAGATGGTTGGCAAGCTATAACAAACTTTTTTACAGAAACTATACCAGCGCTAATAGAATCTATATTTAATTGGTTTAATGAACTTCCATATAAGATTGGATATGCTTTAGGATTCGCACTAGGAACAATCATACAATGGGGAATAGATACCTGGAATAGTTTTATAGAGACTTGCACAAATATTTTCAACACCGTTGTAGAATGGTTTTCACAATTACCAGGTAAAATAGCAGAATTTATAACTACCGCATATAACAATATTGTTGAGTGGGGAACAAATACATGGAATAAGTTTATTGAAACATGTACGAATATTTTTAACAGTGTTGTGGAGTGGTTTAGTAAGTTACCTGGAAAGATAAGTGAATTTATAACAAATGCTTATAACAACATAGTCAACTGGGGAACTAACACTTATAACAGTATGGTGACTGCAGTTTCAAATTCAATAAATGCAGTAATTAATTGGTTTAAAGAACTACCAGGAAGAGTTTGGGAATGGCTTACTAATACAATATCTAAATTAGTCACATTTAAAAATGAAATGAAAGCAAAGGCACGAGAAGCTGGAGAACAATTCTTGACTACACTTGTTAATAAGGTGAAAGAAATACCGGGTCAAATCTTTGAGTGTGGAAAAGATATTGTAAGAGGTCTATGGAATGGTATAACTTCAATGGGTTCTTGGATAGCAAATAAAGTATCTGGATTCTTTAATGGGATAGTAGATGGGGCTAAAAGTGTATTAAAAATTAACTCTCCTAGTAAGGTTTTCAGAGATAAAATAGGAAAATCAATTCCAGAAGGTGTTGCTGTAGGAATTGACAAGGGTATGCCAGAAGTAGAACAAAACATTAAAGATAACTTTGGCAATCTAGTCACCGATGTTAATTTATCAGAGTTAACTGCTAAGATGACAGCAACAGTTAATTATGAAACTGCTAAAACTTCAAGTGAAATGACTGCTGGGGTTACTAAGAGTGTAAGTAATAACACAGTGACTAATCACAATGATAATGGAGTAACCCTTCATATTGAGAAATTTGAAAACAATACTGATGGTGATGTTGAAACATTGGCTGAAGAAATAGCATTTATTATAAAAAATAAAGGAGTGTGGGAGTAGATGAATTTCACATATAGATGTCATACTAGTGATGAATTTGGAATTAAAATAATCTCTAGTAATTATTTATCTTCTTCTGCAAGGAATGTAGAGGTTGTCCCTGTAGATGGTAGAGATGGAGATTTACTAATTGATTACGGTAATTTTAAAAATTTTAAACTTAATATAGAAATTGAGATAGATGCCCAGAAGTCAGAGTTAGATATAGTTATAGAGGAAATAAAGAGTTGGCTTTACAGTGGAGTTGAGTATTCACCTTTGGTTATAGGTGGTAAAACATTTCAGGCAACATTTATAAGTAATTTAGATATAGCAGAGGTTTATAAAAATGTTGGAACATGTTTATTGATATTCGAGTGTAAGCCTCGTTCTTATGGGGTGATTTCATGATACCTAAGTTATATAATGATACCTCTACAAGCTTGTTAGGTGAATTAAATGATTTATTAGAATGTAAAGTTACAGAGGAAAGAAATGGTCAGTTTGAACTAGCACTTATATATGTAGCTGGGTATCCATTTGCTGATGATTTAATCAAGGAAAATATAATAGTTGCACATGCTAATGATACTTTACTCAATCAAAAATTTAGAATTTATAATGTAAAGAAAATAACTAAAAAGAGAATTAAAGTTTTAGCTAGACATATTTCGTTTGATTTAAATTATGATTTTATAAAGAACATTAATCTTACTAATCAAAGTTGCGAATATGCACTGAATACTATTTTTAGAAATAGTCAGTTCTCTAAGCATTATAGAGGATATAGTAATATAGTTAATGCTCAAAATTATAAAATTAGTAAAGTGAACTGTTTAAAAGCTATAGCAGGAGCAGAGGGAAGTATAATTGATACGTTTGGAACTGGAGCGGAAATACTAAGAGATAATGAGAACATTCATGTATTAAATGCTAGAGGTCATGATAATGGAGTAGTAATTGAATATGCTAAAAACTTAACTGGCTTTGATTGTGACGAAGATATTACAGACTTAATAACTAGAATATATCCTTATGCAACTTATACAAATGAAAATAATGAGGAGATAACTGTAACAATAACAGGGGATTTTGTAGATAGTCCTTTGATAAATAATTATTCACATCCATATATAAGAGATATTGATTTTAGTGATAAATTTGAAGATGGTGAAATACCTACAGAAGCTAAATTAATATCTTTAGCAAATGCTAAGTACACTGTAGATAAAGTGGATATAGTAAAATGTAGCTACAAAATTGAATTTATTCCATTGAGTAAATGTGTTGGATATGAAGGATTAGATGATAGAATAAGTCTTTGTGATAAAGTTACTATAAAGCATAATGTTTATAGAATTAATACTCAAGCTAAAGTTATTAAAGCGGTTTATAATGTATTAATTGAAAGATATCATTCTATGAGTTTAGGAGAGCCAAGAACAACATTAGGAGACGTAATTGGTGGAAGTGGAGAGGATGGAAAGCAAGGTCCTCCTGGAAAGCCTGGAGTTGATGGTACACATGGATTATCAGTTTTCATTACCTATCATGATAGTTTAACTTTACCTGCTAAACCAACCGGAAACGGAACTGTAGGAGGTTGGCATACTAATTCAACAAGTTCAGCAGTATGGATGTCACAGAAAGTGGCTTCTGATTCAGATTCAGGAGCGTGGGGAGAACCTATTAAAATTAAAGGTGAACAAGGTCCCCAAGGCCCACCTGGTGAAGAATTTCCTAATACCTTACCTAATACACCAACTTTAAGTGCCAATGTTTATGGATTTACTTCTATAGAACTTAACTGGACATTTGAAAGCAAAGTTTATTACACATATGAACTATATGCTAGTAAAGCAGAAAATTTCACACCTAATGTAATGGATCTAATTTGTGAAGGGCAAGTTAGTTCTTTTTTATTTCAAGCAAAACCAGGGGAGACATGGTACTTTAGAGTTTGTGGTAAAAACTCTTATGGAAAAAGAACAGCATTTTCAACTCAAGTTAGTGCAGTAACTACTAAAGTAGATGATTTAAGTAATTATGTAGATAATGCAGCCATTGGTGATGCTTTAATTGGAACCTTAAGTTTTGATAGAGGTTGGGCAGGAACTTTAGCTGCTAACTATATTGATGCGAGAAATCTAAGTGTTACTGATGGAAATGGACTTAGAACTTTAGATATAGATAGTTATGGTAATGTTAATCTTAATGTTGCTAGTCTTAAAATAATAGGTAGGAATGTTGCAACAGAAGATAGTGTTAGGAGTGTTTCAGATAAGCAGATAGAGTTAGAAAACGCTAATAAGGCAAATGAGGATGAAATAAATAATATTAAGAACAATGGAGTAGGTAAAGTTAAAAACTCAATAGTTACAATCGATAATGCTGGCATTAAGGTTGGTAGAGAAAATAGTCAGTTTGAAAATTTACAAAGTGAAACCGGAAACTATATGTACTCCTATGGCAAGGAAATAGCTAGATATGATAAAGATGGACTTAAAACAAGCTATGCGGTATTGGAAAGAGCACAAGTAGGTCACCTTCGATTTGAAAACGGAGTTAATTGTCAACACATACATTACATTGAAGATTTAAATGTTGGTGGAATAACTGTTAATAATGCACCTATGGCTATGAGTAGAAAAATAGAAACACACGATACTTGGGAGGTGAACTAATGGCTAATGTACAGTGGATTTATGATGGTACTACAAATTCAATTGAATGGAAATGTAGAATCATAGTTGACCAGTTCAATCAAAGTATAGTAAATAACACATCGGATATTACTGTAACATTCCAGTTCACAAGAGCGAGAAGTTCGAGTTATGGAAGTAATGGAGCAACTACAGCTTATATAACTATAGACGGTGCACAATACTCTATATCAGTACCTGCTTATAACTATGGTAGTATAGGAGTCGACGATTGGAAAACAATAGCTACAAAGACAGTAACGGTCAATCACGATAGTGTAGGTTGGAGAAGTGTAAATGTTAGTTGTAGTTGGAGCCAAGGTGTGCAGCCAACTTCATGTAGTGCAAGTGGAACTCCAGTTTTAACAGTTATTCCAAGAGCAAGTGGTGTCACTTGTAACGATGGAAATATAGGAAGTTCTACTACAATTAATATTACTAGAGCTAACAGTAGGTTTACTCATAAATTGGAATGGTGGTACAATGGATCAACTAAAGGTGGAGATATAGCTAGTAATGTAGCTACTACATGTGGATGGACTATACCTACAGTATTATATTCTAAAATACCAAACGCTAAGTTTATAGAGATAATTATTTATTGTTACACCTATGATGGCAGTACACAACTTGGTTATACATCGTGCAGGGTTAAGTGTTTTGTAGTTAATAGTGAGCCTATAGTTTCAGCAGCAGTAACTGATAGCAATTCAGCAGCAGTAGCACTTACTGGAAGTAAACAAAAGTTAATCAAGGGTGTAAGTAATGCAAATATAGTAACTACTGCTACTGCTAAAAATAGTGCAACGATAAGCAAGATTGAAGTTAGTTGTGCTGACGGTAAAAGTGGCATAGGAGCAAATGTAACTTTAAATTCCGTTACTGCTGCAAGATTTATAGTTAAAGTTACAGATAGTAGAGGTTTTACAACAACAATAATTAGAGATTTAATTTTAGTTGACTATGTGTTTCCAGCAGTAACAGAACTCAATATAGCAAGGGTGGAAACAAGTGCTCCGCTCACGAAGATATCAGTAAAGGGAAATATATTTAATGGTAGTTTTGGAACCGTAACTAATGCCAGGCAGTTATGTTACTTCTGGAGAGAGAATGGGCAAACAGCTTGGAGTCCGGAGATAATCTTAACACCTACTACAGTTACAGGAAATACTTTTACTTATGAAGCAAATTTAAATGAGCCTTTTGATGTTAATAAACCTTTTGATTTTGTAGTTAGAATTAAAGATAAAGTAACTCAATTTGATAAAAGCTTCGCTATGGGTAAAAGCGTTTCACTTATTACACTTTATAAAGATGGAATTGATATTAGTGGATTTATTAAATCAGAAGGAAATCACATTGTTGAAAGTGGCACTGGTATTAATGGAAGTTATACAAAATACTATGATGGCACAATGATAGTTCATGGGAAGATTAGCAAATCAATAGTATGTACTGGAGCCTATGGTAGTATGTTTTATGGTTACACAGATGCTATTACATTTCCTACACCATTTTACGAAACACCAACTGTTATTCCCACGATATCCGGAAAAATTGGAGCCTATGCACAGGAGAAGATTGATGCAGTTACAACAAGTGCTTTTGGAGCATATGTTTATAATCCTGTGAGTGGAACATTCAGCATTGATGTTAAATATGTAGCTATTGGGAGGTGGAAGAAGCAATGGCCTTAATAAAAGAAAAACAACTAAATGATTTAGGTATAACCGCAAATTATTGGCGTATAGGCATGGTGAGTATAGATAGGGTTAATGGTATAGGTAGCTTTAGTATTAATCTATATGTTAACAGAGCGGCTAAAAAACCTTTGGAAGACAAAGGCTATATAATTGAAAAAGAGATTTATCCGCAGATATTTGAAAATATGATTGAGAATGTTTATAGAACAGCATATGAGCATATTAAAACTACTGATGAATATTTTAAAGATGCAATTTCAGACAATGAGGAGGTGATTAAATGAAAAGACTAATAAAGGGACGCGTAAATATTGGACAAGAGAGCTATACTCCATTGGCTTATGTTAACCAGCTTGATAATATTACATTAGAATTAAATATATATAGTGGAGATACTCCTCTTAATGTTACAGGGCAAACAGTTAGTTTATACGCTAAACGAAGTAATAAAACAGTTGTGGAGCAGTTAGAGGGATTTAGTATAGAAACTAGCAAAGTAACAGGAGATGTTAAAAATTCTTGTTTTGCAGTACCAGGCATAACAGAAATGCAATTAGAGTTTACAGATAGTAATGGAAAGACTACTGTAAGTTCTTTTTACGTACATGTAAATAAAAGTTTAAGTAGTGAGGATAGTATAACAGCTAATAATGAGATAGGAATATTAACTGAAGCTAAAGAGCAAGAGCCTATTCGTCAGAGAAATGAAACTGAGAGAATTAAAAATGAAACTGCAAGAGGTCAGAATGAAACTAATAGAGCTGCTGCTGAAGAGATAAGAGAGCAGCAAGAGTTAGCTAGACAAACATGTTATAAAGAAATTGAAGAGTCCAGGATGGATTTCGATGGAGGAATACACAAAAATCTGAAACTTAGATTAATGAGAGATTTGGGGGATATTTACGAAAGATTTAATAAGGCTAATTTATTACCTTATGAAGCTGAATATATTAGTGCTTCTAATTCTTATAAAGGGATGACTAAAGATAACGTTGTTAAGGGAAAGACGATTCAGAATTTATGTCCACAATTGGATAGTATTGCAAGCAATTGGACGATAAATAACGCTGGGACAATTCCAATAGCGTATTATACTAAATTCAAAATAGATAAGATATTGTTCAAACCTAATACGGTATATACCGCAGTATTTATAACACCTAATGATAATGTAAAAGGGTTTTCATTTCATCCATGGCAAGACTTATATGCTGATGGGAAAATAAATAAATTTACAACAAATGATTTGACTAAATCACCTACATTTATACATGTAAAAGGAACACAGGGGGTTCCACTTACAGTTGATGATATATTGGGCATAAAAGTAATGGTTATTGAAGGTGATTGGACCAATAAACCAATTCCACCATACTTTGAAGGAATAAAATCAGTCAATGAGGATGGCGAGAATATGGAAATGGTGAGTTGTGGGAAGAATTTATTTAACCCTAACTATTTAAAGACAGTAGAAGGCACAACTTATGAAGTACTAACAAAAGATGGTAGAGAATGTCTTAAACCTACTAGTAATTTTCACAACACATGGTATCAAAAAATTTTATTTAATAAGTTTAAACCAAACACACAATACACAATTTCATATGACGTATTTTATGAGGGTGATAAGGTTGGTTTGTACCCAGCAATTAAATATACAGATGGTACAAGTTTTGTATTAGCTACAAATGATTTCAATGCATGGAATACAAAACAATTTACAACTCCTATTGGAAAATCGGTAGAAAGCATATTTTTTGTATATTCTTATGGTACGCCAACGTATTTTGACTTAAATTCATTCAAGTTAAATGAAGGAACTTCAATAGCAGAAGAACCATACCAAGAACATCGACTACCTATTAAAATGAAAAATCTAAGAAGTCTGCCAAATGGGATTTGTGATACGTCAGATGGAGTTAGAAGGATTGAAAAGATTATAATAGATGGTAGCCAAGATATAAAATTAGAAAGTATAAATGCTAATGGTATAGCAAATTTTTATATTATATTAACGCAATTAGGAACATCGGTGGCAATATGCGATAAATTATTAATTGATAATTCTTTTATTGCAAATGCAATTAGAGAAGGATTTATAATAGTTAATAGCAATACACTTTACATTCGCATATTATCAAGTAAAGTTTCTACTGTGACAGCTGCAAAGTTATATTTCAAGAATAATCCTCATACATTTTACTACGAATTAGCAACATCAACCACCGAAGAAGGCAACACAGAAGAACTTAGAACGTATGACGGACAAACAAATATCTTCACCGAAGGAAGTTTAATAGAACCTACTATAAGTTGCAAAGTTCCTTCTAATGTTCAACAAGTAGTAATGAATCTTAGAAGTGAGAATGAGGCTCTTAATAATGACGTAAATACATTACAAGCTACTACTGAAGAAAACAATTTAATGAATATAGAAACTAATGTTAATCAAGAAGCAAGATTAACCATGTTAGAATTGGGGGTGATTTAAAATGAGTACTTATGATATGTGTAAAACTTTAATACAAAAAGGCAGATATGAAAAGGCTGATATGACACAGAAGCTAGATATATTCTTACTTGGAAACAGAATAACAGAAGAGCAGTATACAGAGTTAGTTGGAATGATGGATAGTAAAACTGCTTAATAATAGATTTAAATTGTGAAGTAAAATTGCTTCTTTATGAATTATTAATAACTATGTGAATATAAATTTAGTGTAGTAATTTCGGGGAGTAGTTTTTAGGTGAGTGTAATCGAAGCAATGGAGTGGATTAAACTTTTATTAACCGGAATTTTAGTAGTTGAGATTCCAGTTATGTATTTACTCAATAAAAATGAAATTGCAAAGAAGGCTAAAGAGGAAGCTGAAGAAAAAGTTAAAGCTGAGTATGATAGACAGAAGAAGTTAGAGTTTTATGAGTCCACAACAAGGCTTAACAATCTAGAGATTGAAGAGAAAAAAAGAAAAAGATCAAATTAAGAGATTAGAGCAATCTAGTCTCTTTTTTATATGAAAATTTAAAGGATGGTGAGTTATGGAAAATATAAGTGTAGGTGTAATTTGCACACTGTTAGGAGCTATATTAAGTTATCTCAGCTTTCAAAGAAATAAGGGACATGATATTAGAGCTGATACTAGGGAGGAAGCTGAAACAAGAACCAAGTTAGATTATATCTCTAAAGGTGTTGATGACATAAGGCTTGATATTAAATCACAACAAAGAGAGATGCAAGAGCTTAAAGAGAGAGTAATAAAGAATGAAGAAAGCACTAAGAGTGCTCATAAAAGAATTGATGGATTAGAAAAGGGAGATGTGTAAGATGGAAAATTTATTAACTTTCATACCAGAAAACTTAATTATAATCATTGTAGCTTGTTATGTATTTGGAGGGTTTTTAAAGCAACTACAGAGTTTTAAGGATAAGTATATAACATTAGCACTAATGGTATTTTGCATAACCTTTGCAGTGCTTCTAAATATAATTAATGCAGAATATAAGATTTTATTTGATGCTATTGTAAATGCAGTGCTACAAGGTATTTTGTGTTGGGGTGTGGCTGTTGGAGTAAATCAAACAAGTAAGCAGCTAAAAAAGCAAGAGTAGATTAATTTCTACTCTTTTTATTTTAAATTTAGGAGGAATGTATATGTTAATTCAAAAATTAATTTCATCAGATAAATATGGTATTAAATGTCCTTACGCTATGGATCCTATAGGTATTTGTATTCATAACACTGCTAATGATGCTTCAGCAGCTAATGAGATTGCATATATGCAGA